>Ga0256826_1000978_pt1 | contig 17768 bp, 18 predicted proteins | sample CV79metaG_FD_185975 | JGI IMG/M metagenome (GOLD analysis project Ga0256826, IMG submission 185975) | Hydrothermal vent microbial communities from East Pacific Rise, Pacific Ocean - CV79 | ecosystem: Environmental > Aquatic > Marine > Hydrothermal vents | place: Pacific Ocean: East Pacific Rise...
ATTAATTACTAGGCTACCATCTAGATTTCCAATCTCAGTGTGAAAAGGACATCGACACTTATAATTGTCACCAGCTTTTGTTAAGTTTATTTTTTTACTTATTTTTGATATTATTAACTCAATCTCCTGCTTGTTCATGTGATAGTGCTTTGAGTCTTTTTCATTACTTAAAATCTTTTTAAAATAAATTTCATGTTTAGATTGTTTTTTACTTGTTTCATACTCTATAAAACCTTCTTTCTTGTAAAGTTTTACAGCACTTTTACACTCCTTTACATTTTCAGTATAAAGATGCAAATAGTTCATTCCAAGTAGTGTTACTTCCATCTCTGCATATTCTAGAAGTTTTTTTCCATACCCTAAGCCTCTGTAATCATCATTAACACAGAACCAACCTAACCAACAACTATTCTCATCATCTTCAGGCTCTGTATATATTCCTACTAAACCTATAACAGCATCATCTTTATTTTTTGCAACCCAGTACTTCATAAAGTTAATGACATTTTTTTCGTATACTTCTTTGTATTGCTCTCTAGAGATGGCTGCATCTAAGGTTAATAATTCTACTTTTGGGATATCTACAAATACTTTATCTCTAAGTTGTTTAGCTTCTTTGAGTGTTTCACTGGTTAGTGGTTCTATACGAAACTTCATATCTGTTTTTTGATTTGTAAGATTACTTTTACCTGCAAACTCTTTTTGGAGTGCAGTTGTTTGCTCTTGAGAGAGTTTATTGTAACTTAGAACTAAATAGTCTAGCATTTTCATTTGTAGAAGATTAGGAATAGTTGTAATATTGTTATCAAACGCCACTAACTCTTTTAAGTTACAAAGGTTAAGTATCTCCTTTGGTAACACAACTATACTATTATTCATAATCCACAATGCTTCTAGCTTTTCTAGTTTACAGACAACTAAAGGAAGTTCACTAAAACTATTTGAAGCTAAGTAGAGTTTTTTTAAGTTACTAAGCGCACTTAGCTCATCAGGAAGTGTAGTCAGCTTTAAGTCATAAAGATTTAATGTCTCTAAATTTTCTAATTCAAGCATATCAGAAGGAATTATACTCTCAGGTATATAGAGTGCTCTAGCCCAAGTAACAACTTTTTTGAGTGCAGCAGAAGTGTGAGTATTGTTTTGCATATGAAGCCTTTGTTTTGATTTGAAAAATTGTAACAAGAGTGTTTGACAACATAATGTCTGGATAATCAATTAGGAGAAAACTTCATCAATCAAATTACTTTTTGCATTATTACATAAGGCTATGCTAGTATTAGATTGTCAATATTTTGATCCTTTTTCATATCCTTATGTAAAGTACTTAAAAAAATTAACTCACATTTATTATTAACTCAAATAATACAGAAATATTTTCATCAGAAATCACTCTTATTTGACCTTCTTCATGGACCCAAGATATAGCAATTAATTTAATACCTTTTTCATTCAAAAATTCCATTAACTGTTTAAGACTTCCTTGTTTAAAAAGTTGTATAAAATCAAGAACAATAAAATTTACTTCCGTCTTTGTATTTTCGATTTTATACCTTACTTCATCGTAAGAACTATAATCAGTAACAATACTTGTCGAAAAATCCTTGCCAATAACTGAAACTAACTCCTCTGCAGTTTGCTTTTGAGAAAAGAAAATCCCTCTTTTATTAGCTTTAAATAACTCAATAGCTTTATCTGTTGCAACATATTCATCCCGTGTAAGTATTAATGTATTTTTCATCCTATAACTCCATATATTTAGTGTGTACCCTGTTAAGATTTAACGAAGTCTATTGTATTACTATGTCAGCTTTATGTCTGGGTATAAAATCTACTTACTTACACAATACTTACAACACCATTTTGACTTGATGATATTTTGTCTAATGTAAAAGAAACATTCCAAAGTTCTTTCAAAAACTATTCAGCTTCCACTCATTTACAATATCGTTTACATCTTCTAAAATAAGCCTATTACAAGAGGCTTTAGCTTCAACTATCTGAAATCCTTTAAGTCTGATAGCATAAAGAAGTTCACCATTCTCAAAAACTCCATATATCACAGAGTTATTTGTATGTATACTTGTTTTATAGCCGAGCATACAGTTGTGGAGAGTTCTCGCCCATAAACTTAATTCTTGAACAGTTTTAGGTAAGTTAAATGATAATCCTTTGTATGTGGTACATGCATTTAAATAAATATCTTTATATTCAAACTCCTCTTTAGCATCTAAAATGTAAGAGACTAAGTGAGATACTCTTATTATCTCATCATGAAGTTTCTTGGCAGTAAGTTTAACTTTTATAAAATGTTCTTGTATTACACCAAAGTCATTAATTTCATTTACTAGACGCAAAGTATCACTCCACTCACCCAGTCTATGTTTATATGTCTTTGTATCTTGAATATTAATAGCAAATAGTTTTACAATCTGTTTCTCTGAATAATAATCTTTCAAAAAAGATAAAAACTCTATAGACACTGTCAAAGTCTCTTTATTAAAGAGTGCTCCTTTAATTACAGGATGTAGTTCATATAACTTAACTAATAAATCTGTATTCTCAATTACACGTGAAAATATATAATCACTGTATGCAGAATAACCTTCTATTTCTAGAGAGTCTAAATATCCTTGAAAAAGTGCTTTTTTAACACTCTTTTGGGGTAAATGATTCGATATTAGATTTAACATTTGAGTTTGTGAAGTGTATGTCTTATCTAAATAGTCTATACCTTGCATTTTCCAGAAGAAAAACTGATGCTCTTTTAGCTGTTTGTTTTTTAAAAAAAAAGTAATATATTGAAGTTTTTCGTCTATAGATAGCTGATCAATTGCAGAGTTATCAATCCAATCAATTGGTTCAGTCCTATACTGCATGATATAAATATATAAAGACTTTTTAATTTCTAAACTCAACAAGTTTTTAAACTGTTCAACATTCTCATTTATAAAAAGGCTATATTTTTGAACGATGTTAGATAAATATTTTATATTAGCTTGATTAGACCCATCTTTTAAAATTTGAATACCTACTAAGTTCTTCCTTGAAAATACAACTTCCTTAGTCTCTAAGTTTAATGTTGGTACTTGATAAAAAAGAGTTATATTCCATGAAGTTTCATCCTCTCTCTCTTCTTTATCCCATTTAAAATGTTTCCATATTTTTGTTTGTGTCATATTCTCAAATTCATAGACATCTTTATAGTAATCATTTTTACATTTAGGACATATTGTATCAGGAGCATACTCTTCATAAAAATCTGTGTATTGTGAAAACTCTTCTGAACAACTACAAAAATAATGATGTATATATTTTGGAGTATTATCAATCCCAGTTGAAAGTACCCAACTATTTAATTTTTTCATTTCAAGCAATTTTTTCTTCCTTCTTTTCATTCTCTATTAGGTATGCTTTAAACCAGGTATCTAATACTACATTCTCTTCTTCTGTTAAATCTGCATTATATTTTCCACTTGCTTGAACAATCATATGATCTTCAATCTCAACTGCAAACATCAAAGTAGTATCACGAAAAACACCATAAATTATAGTTTCTTTATTTAATACTTCGTCAAAATAGCCAGCTATGCAATTATTTAAGTCTTCTCCCCAAATAAATAGCTCTCTTGCATTTTGGGGAAGTTGTACATTATAATTATTTATCTTTATACAATGATGTAGTTCTTCTCGTGAATAAGATATCTTTTCATCCTGCATAGTCATAAAGCGCTCTTCTCGTAAACATCTGATAAACTCATCATGTAACGATTTTACTTTACATGATACCTTTTTAAATTTTCCAACAATTACACTTGTATTATTATAAAAATCATTTACCAAATCTCTAAATAAGAAATAACTACTTCCGGTTAAGTCTTTACTAAATAATCTATATCTGCTTCTCAGTATAGTATCGCTTTAAAAACTGTAATACACTACCTAAACCATTTACATAATCACTCTGTGTAGTTGAGTACTCAAATTTCAGTGCTAAGAATTTAACTAGAATATTAACATCTTCAATATGATGACACAAAGCATTTATTGGAATTGGATCAAACATATCAGTATCATCTATTTGCGTACAGTAGTTTTTATATATAGCTTTTTTTACACTCTTTGCTCTCGTATAGTTAGAAATAATTTCTAAAGCTGTTGTCACAGTAATATTATCTCCAATTAGCATACTAGTATCTATCCACTCAGTAAATACAAAATCTCTAAGATGCTTATTTTCTAAAAAAAAAGTAGCTATATTAAAAGTTAGCTCTTTTGTCCCCCTTTCAGGAATTTCTAAACAATCATGCTCATTTAAAAATGTCTTCAAATTTATTTTCAATTTGGTAAATATTTTTTCATCGTATGCTAAGATATAATCCTCTTCAAATTCTCCATTAGATTTTAAAGTAAAACTGTAAAGGATTTTTTCTTGATACATAACTTTTTTCGATATAAAATTTATCTGATTAGGTACATAAATTATATATTGAGAACTTACATATTCTGCTGTCTTTTTAGTCTTATACTTATAAAGTATACTCTCATTTTTTGATGTACAATTCTCTATATTATTCCAATCATGGTTGACATCATAATATATATGATTATCACATTTAATACAACTATATTCTAATTCCTCATTGCTTTGCATAACAATGAATTCAGTATGTCCACAACTACATATATATGTTTGAATAACATAATCTGTTGTGATTTTTTTAAAAAAAAGTTGTCTTTGTTTATCAAAATCTGTTGTTAGTTTCCATGCCATCATAATTATTATCCTTCCTAATAATGAAAGTATATTTTATGTGTTGGACAACATTATGTCTGCTTTATTTGAAAGAAGAGTATTTAGCAGCCGAGCTCTATAAAGGTAGTTGATATTTTATAATATAATCATCCTAAAAAATAAGCCTAAGATTTTTATGAAGTTCTGTGAAAAGATCACTATTTAAATTATACTCATGTATATTTTTTAAACTATCACTAAAGTTATCTACAACTTCAGTGATATAATTATTCATCTCTCTGTGAGATAAGTTTACTACTTGTCCAGCTTTTAATAAATCTTCTTTTGTGATCTCTCTATTTTTTTTATTTACAGATAAAAAGTGTTCTCCAAATGTTGCTGGACCTGTATTATATACAACATCATATATTGGAGATAAATTCCATTCTCCATGAGCATCCATAATGAATGAAGTATTCTTTAGATGATCATCACAGTTAGCTCCAACAATATTTAAAACCATGCGCTTATACATATCTTGAACTTGTCTCATATCTTTTGTGAGTTGTTGAGTCATTACTAGTAAATTTTCATATGAAAAATTATTTGTTTCTATATGACTTAAATGTTGCAAACCAGATACTGTGGCTTGATGTAATTTATCTTTACCAATACGATCAAATCTTTTAATGGCGAAATGGACTTCATCATCTACATACAATAGTTTTGTGCTAGGAGTTAGAATTCCAGATTTTTTTGCTATATCTTGATAGAATTTTTCTAGAACTGTAACCTGTGAACCTTTCTCATCGAACTTTATTATCCATGGCTCTAAAGTATTTGTGGCATTACAAGTATGTCCACCTTTCATAATATTTGCTTTCTCATCATATAGAACTGATGTTTTAGGACGAGCACCACCTGGTGAAGGTAATTTAATTAAATTTGATAATACTTCAGATGCTTTACCTTCATATTGACCTTTTAAAGTTTTTGGAAGTGTAGCAATATCTATATCAAACATTTCTTGATAATTTTCCGATGGAGTATACTCAAGTACACCAATAGCGTCATCTCCTACAAATGCTAACTTTTGCAGAGGAGTAATCATTCCTGTAATTTGCTTTTGTTTAAAATGTTTTAACATAAGCATTTCACCATATCCATCAGGCATACTGTCGTTAAATATTCCAGGCATACCATTTGCAAACATACTGTCAAAATAGTTATATTGCATTTTTACTTCAGGATCTAACTTATATGGAGAAATTGGTAAAGGCGATGCTCTAAAACTCTCATAAAAATCAAAGAATATTCCCTCTTTACGCTGCTCTAGTACACCAACTTTATTTCCAAATAGGGATACTTCAATCATTTGAATGCTCCTTAGTGCTATGTCTTACTCTTTTTTTATTGTGTACTTTTTTTTCTAACATTTTTTTACTTGGTGATGGTTCTATGATTTTGGTTAATTCATCAATTTTTGAGAGGAGTGCATAGGTAGATAGAACTTTAAGAAGCATCTCTATAGATCCCTTACCACTATTCTCTAACTTTACATATGTTGCAAAGGCAATACCACACTGTACTGCTTTAGACTTTTGAGTATGTTTAGCTTCATCAAGACGTAAAAATTTTATATATGAAGCAATTTGTTGTTGGTACTCATCTGTACCTTTAAGTATTATCATAATAGTTATTATCCAATATAATTAGTATAAACACTATTATAGTATTATTTATACTCTATTTACAAGTTATTATATTTAATTGGTATTTATCTCATAATTATTAGAAGTTATATCTTTTAAGCTTCTTGTGAATAGGTATTGCAGTAGACATTATTACTCTAAAATATCTATAGAATCGATTATTATTTGTGTGATTTTCTTGCTTTGAGAGTGAGTTGCAGTAGAACCAGTAATAAAAATGCTATTACCGGTTTTAGTCTATTATAGTTTGAAAAAGGTTTATTTACCTTCTGCTACTCTATCTTTTAGGCCTTTACCTGCTTTAAATTTAGGAACCATTTTATCTTGAGTTGTATAAGTTTTATCAGTCCCAGGAACTTTACCACTTTTACCTTTTTGAAGTGCAGCAGTAAAACTACCAAATCCTACTAACGATACATCTTCTTTGTTTGCTAATGCAACCGATACGGCTTCAGTAAATGCTTTTATTGCAGATTCTGCTTCAACTTTTGTTTTGTATGAACCTGATGTTTGAACTAACTCTACGAATTCTGATTTATTCATGAAAATATCCTTTTTTAATTGTTAGATTATTATAACGAAAAAAGTATAATGATATTAATCACTTTAAGATTCAAAGCTTTATAACAGCTCTAAGGCTTGTGTACTAGAATTAAAATGTATAGATCCTGCAACTGGTCGTGTATCATGATCTAAACCTTCTCTTGCTTGTATATAATATATTTTATCTACAAGCATATCTGAAAAAGAAGGATTGTTTTTATTATCACTACCAACACTAATACAGTTAAAAGTAACTTCACTTGTATATATAGCTCTAATGCTGCATGTAATTGCATAGTTACCTGTATCATTATCAGTCATAACATGCTCATAGCTACTTGTATCACCTTCTTTACGAGAAATTACTTCACTATAACCACTGAAATTTTTATCCCACTTTATTCTAAATGATGAATCATCTAGCAAATCAACAGTTACACTGTCATGTGACGAAGAACTACTACCACTACTATCTATAACATCGTTTTCTGCTCCACATCCTGTAAATATACTAAAGAGCCCTATTACCATAACTGTCACAATTAAATTTTTCATACACTTCCTTTATTTTATGTTCTATAGAACATTTAATAAGAATTTTATCTATTATAAACTTAGAAAGAAATTACCTATAGGACATTATGATAAAAATAATTGAGTTTCCAATTGAAGAGTTAGATAACTTTCATAAAACTATTGGATTAAATGTTAAACGTCTTCGTAAAGAAAATAATATTACTCAGATGCAACTTGCACTATCTATTGGACATAACTCTGTTGGCCATATTGCGAAGGCAGAACTTTTTAAATATGGAAAGCATTTTAATTTAGATCAACTTTATAAAATCTCTAAAATTCTAAATGTCAGTATTCATTCATTGATTCCATCTAGTACTGACTGACTTTTTCTTCCTATATAGAATTAAATTTAATATTTATTCAATTAACTTAAAAATAATTTTGAGTTAGAAGAACATCTGTTCAGTAAAGATGAGATAACTTAAAACCATTTTTTCTTAAACCTTGATGTTTGCGCTAAATTAAATTTTGTTTTATAATACCCGCATGATTCAATTACATGCAAAAACTTATACCGGACTGCCACGAGCATCAGTCTCATATGAAGTTAAACTACTCCACTCTTTTATATTTTTTATTCTATACGATGAAGATGGAGAAAGAAGTGTAACTAATGATGCTACAGCTGTGATTGAAGATTTACTATTTGTATTTTGTGGAGTTAAAAGTGCGATTATCATCTACAAGGATCTTGAAGGTGTTTATGATTTTATTGTGCCAGATCTAGATAGCGACAATGTCTCTTTAAAATGCATTGGAGCATTGAGTGAAGAAGCTGCTGTTAATTGGTGGCTTCGTAGAAATACAGATATATTGAGTAATAAAAAGATTTATCATGAATAAGTTTGATTTTAATAAGGCTATATTTGTGCAATCTCTTCGTATCTATCTTATTATTACTATAGCTATATATTTTGCAGCAAATGTAAGTCATACACCACATCTTATTGCTTATGGTGTGGCTACAATTATTTCATTTATATTAAGTGTTGAGTATATGTTTTTTGATAATCATCAAGAGCGTGCTAATTTTATGCTTGGCAGGTCTATCATAGTCACTATAGGCTTAACTATCCTAACTCTAAGTGCTTATTATGACGAATTGGTTTTAAATCTTTAGCACCCTACTCTATTAGCTGACCTGATATTAATTCATTTAACTTAGTTCTAGTATTAGACAATAATACTGATAGTGCTTTAAAAGCCCTAGGAGTATAAAACTTGTTAAGATAGACCCAACCATAGTTATAATGCAGAAGATGTCCCTAACCCATCTCATTTTGATGAATTTGAAGGGTTTTTGATATTATTTTGGATGGTGTGAGTAATTTATTTGATAAATATACTTATTCACTATATTTGAACCCTCTAAATAACTCAGTTTCTTCTTCTTTTGAATTGAATAATCAGTAACAATATGTATTATTTATCCCTGATATTTACGACCTATATTTGAAGCGTGTCTTGAGCTTTTTTTGAAATGATCTTACTTTTTTTCAAATTAACGAATAAGACAATAAACGAGATTCGTAATATTGTTACGATTACTATCCACTATTTAATTCTCACATAAATCTTTTAAAAATGCATCAGCATCAAATGTTTCAGAATTTTCCGTTGCCTCTTATGCAAAACTTTTAACATCTGTATATTCAATAATCGCTTCATCCTCTTCTTTTTGTTTCAACTGTTTTTCTATACTTGTCTTTTGATAAAAATCTTCACTTTTTTTATCGGTATCTGAAATAATCTCCATGTAATTTTTTCTATGGAGTTTTTGTAATATCAATTTTTTTTTTGCTTTAAAAATTGCTGTTTGTTTTGCGTAACTTTGACCTGTATATGCAGCCCATAATTTTAAATTAAATGGAGTTCCATCGGCTTTTAGAATCTCTCCAATTGATACATCTAATATAAGATTATTTTCACCTGGTAATTCATATCTAATTGCCCTCATTGCGAGTTCAAGTTTTTTTGATTGTTCGTATGAAAATCGTTCACTGTCGTGTTCCATTTTCATATCGACATCAAAGTGCTCATTTTGATTTCCTTCCGCATCAACTTGAAATGTTGTTTACTCTTTATAATCATGAGTTTCAGCACTGCTCGAATCTAAAATATTTTTTGAGTCTTTCTTGAACTCTCTAGCTAACTTAGTAATTGTTTGTTTGATTTTCCAATAGAGGTGAGTTTTAAAAGTAGACTCTTTATCTACTGCAATTTGAAGATCATATGTTACTATTGCTAGTGATATTGATTCTTGAGCTATTAGATTTATTGTATCTTTGTCTGGTTTCTTTATTTTAATTTCACTAGTAATAATTTTATGAATATTAGATACTCATCGGGGCCCATATCTGAAACATCCTGCATGTTTAAAATGTATTTTTTGTTTAAAGATACTCGGTTCATAAAATGATACTCCTTATAAGGCGGTTCATAAAATGATACTCCTTATAAGGCGGTTCATAAAATGATACTCCTTATTAAGGCGGTTCATAAAATGATACTCCTTATAAGGCGGTTCATAAAATGATACTCCTTACATATTATATAAAAGAGCATTTGCTTTTATATGTCTTTCAATTTGTGTTGACATTAAAAGTAATTAGTTTTCAGGAAGTTATTTAACAACAACGGATGAAATATATAATTGTGTCTGAAACTGAATAGAGCATTATTTCTATTGACTTATTCATTTTAAACGCACTATTAGAACACCAGACAGAAAAACAAACTTACACGATTTATTATTGACTCGCTCTTAATTAATTCCGTAAAACTACCGCAAGAATAAAACGCTTATAAATCGTGTATAATTACATCAAAATTATTCACGATAATATCAAACTAACAATTGAATTTCAAACAAAATGAACCGACTCAAATTTTCTTTTTCGCTTTTATAAAACTACCTTCAAGTATTCTTCATGAGCTACTTCATGCATCAGCAGTTTTCTTATTTACACTTGTCGATCTCGTATTTAATTTATGAGAAAGTGCCACACCTATTCCACAGAAAATTATCACAAAAATTGTAAGCTTCAATTTAATACCAGATTTTAAAAGTGGAATTTTGGGTTCAGTTGGACATATAAAATTTTCTCCTTATCAATCAATAGTTATAAGTTTAGCTCCTCTTTTATCTTGGATACTACTTGCATATTTACTGGTTTTTTTCAACTATATTGATATAAATAATTACCAAATAAGTGTTTCAGAAATAGTTATTTAATTAATTTTGTAGTGATAATTTCTTCTATTTATTTAGTATGCTCAGGTACACTTTCAAGACAATATATTTCTAATGCTTTTCATGCTTTATTTTCTTTTCAAGTGATATTTATTATTGCTCTTTCTTACGGTATTTATTACTTTAGAAATGATGGAATTCACTCAACATTTTTAAAGCTTTATCACACAATTAGTGTTTACATTTCACCAACTAATATATAAATTTACTGGGTTTGTTTCCACTCTTTAAATCTCTTAATTCTCTTAATTCTCTCATCTTCACACTCTCTTTTATTGTGAAGTCTTACAATGTTTCCACTCTTTTTCCGCATTAATTTTACTTAAAAAAACCATCTCAGTATCTTCATATTTATCTTTTTTATATCTTGCTAATACCACAAATATATAATCAATTTCATGAATTACTTCTATTTCTCTATCTTCATGTAAATTGTTATATCGTTCATTTACTAGTGTTATTGAACGAATATCACAAACTCATAATAGTAGTTATATTGCTATAAAAGTAATCATTGACACTTGTTATATAACAGCTAAATATTTAATTGAATGTATCTTATTGTAGGAAAACACTCCATTCGGCCACCGTGAGTATCTCATAAGCGGTAACTAATTTTTTTGATTCTCCTATAAGGTGTCAGAAGCTAATCAAGAAGAGTCTGATACTTATACAGTTACAAATGGGTATCTGATCTTCTTCCCTTTAATTCAACTCCATAACAGATAGAGTCTATCCCATATTTATCTCTAATTTTTGTAATTCCAAGTGATAGTTTTTTCATCTTATAATCTCTCTCGTAACTTAGCACTGAAAATGTAGTTCGGTTATATCGATCCACAAAGTTAGATGCACTTAGAGCTAGATAGTTTATTTTTTGAAAAGGATGAATCTCTATCTTTTTTATAATGTCTAGTGCAATTTCTTTTAGAAGTTTTTCATTAAAGAGTCTATTAATAGTTATAGACTTAGATACCTTTGATCCAAACTCATATCGTACTTTAAAATAAAATGTAGTTGGATTTAGTTGAAGTTTAAAAAGTGTATAGCTTAAATACTTTACTAATATTACTACTCGTCTATATATCTCTTCTCTATCTTTTACTGGTTTAAAACTTCTGCTTATCCCTACACCTTTTCTATCTCTACATGGTATGACTGCTTCATTGTCTTCACCACATATACGATTATAAAGAATCTGGCCCATCTTTCCATAAGAGTAAAAAAGAGATGGTCTCGTTTTTGCATCAGCAATTGTTTTTATAAAATAAGAACTGAGTCTCTTTCCTATTGACCGTCCTACTCCAGGAAACTCCCCTATTCTTATCTGATCTGTAAAACTATTTACCTCTTCTTTACGAAGTACTTTTAAGCCATAGGGTTTTATATTCGCAACTGTCAATTTTGCGATCCACTTACTTTTTGATGCTGCTATTGTTATTGGAAGGTTAAACTTTTTTAAAATATTATCTTGTAGTTTTTTAATATACTCATAGGTGTCCTCATCACTTACCCACCCTCCTAAGTCTCCAAAGAACTCATCTATTGAATACTGCTCTAGAAGTGGGATTTGAGAATGTAAGTACCCTCTTAGTCTATTAGAGACTTCTTGATAATAGAGATGATCACTCGGTATTACTATTAAATTGCTATCCATTTGCAGAGCTTCTCTTAAAAGTGTTCCTGTTTTTATACCTTTATCTTTGGCTTCATAACTCTTAGCAATAACAGTCCCATATATCTTTCTATCAATATCTATAAACTCTTCTCTCCAAGCATTAAGATAATCATACTGATATCTGTTCTTAAATTCAAGAACAGAATTAAATGCCCCTACCCCATCAAATAGTTTTACTTCTTGTCGTACTTGAGAAAATATTCTTTTATCACTACCCTTTACGACTACTACACTCTTCCCTTCAAGATATGGGTACCTACATCTCTCAGCACTCACAAAGTAGCAATCTAAATCCATATGTATCTTCATACTTGTACTCTTTCTCTAATTAATTGAAAAAATATAACTTATTAATTACTACCTCTTTAATAAAGTGATATAATTTCAACTATATGAAGAATTATCAACTAAAAAAGAGTTCAAAGGCTTATTATGGATATTAAAATAATTATTGAAAAACTAAAAGATATCATCAGTAGTGAGCATGTTAATCAAAAGGTATTCGATAAAGATGTAGCACATGCACTTGGTATCTCCAAAGATAGTCTCACTCATTTTAAAAAGCGTAATGCCGTTCCCTATGAGCAACTAGTCTACTTCTGTGCAAAGAGAAAGATATCTATCAACTGGATTCTCTTTGATCAGTTACCAAAATCACTTGAAGAGGAGACTGAGAAGTATTCTCGTATTAAATATTTCAGAGATATTAATGCAAGTGCTGGTGGAGGTGCTTTTAATTATGAAGAAGATTTTGAGTATCTATCACTTGATAAGAAGATATTAGATAATCTTTATAACTCTAAAAGTGCCAATATCAATGATATAGCTGCTATCAATGTAATTGGAGATTCTATGGAGCCTACACTCTTTGATAAGGAGGTCATTCTCTTTGATATGAGTCTTACAGAAATATCTAAAGATGGTATATTTGTGCTATCTAGTAACTCTGGACTCTTTGTAAAAAGAATTGCTAAAAAAGTAGATGGAACAATTGAACTTATAAGTGACAATAAAAACTATAGTAGTGAACTTATATCTCTTCATGAGCAGTCTGGAATAAAACTTCTTGGTATGGTAATAGGTAAGGTTGGGATAATATAATGTCTCATATATCTAATAACTATCAAAATAGGTCTATAAAAGACTCATAAATGGCATTCACTCCAAAAACTCCCTATCTTACAGCAGATGGTATAGTTGAGATATATAATCGCTCTGAGGAGCTTCAAGGTATCATTTTAATAGAGAGAAAATAGGAATCTCTTGGTTTAGTGGTGGGTTTGCAGATATTGTAGAGAGTATTGAGTCTTCCCTTCTTCGTGAAATTAAAGAGGAAATATTTTTAGATGTAGAGACTATTAAACTTCTTGGTATCTACTCCGGCCCAAAAAGAGATAAAAGATTTCATACGGCTTCTACTGTATGCATTAGTAAAGCCTAGGGAACTCCTATTGGAGACGATGATGCTAATATTTCAAAAGTCTATAAACTGAGTGAACTTACACTAGATGAGTTAGTATTTGATCATGCACATATTTAAAACATTATTTAGAGCAGAAACAATGGTTATTAAATAAATACTAGTTACCCTGCCCTACTCTCTACATTATAATATTAAATTACTACCCCTTAATATTCAGTCTTACAAAGTAGTTTAGTTAGGTATGTTCACTCTGATTGTTTTTCTTTTATTTATTTGTGTACATGTATAATCTCTCAAATAGAGATTATGCGTTTACGCAATCTATGAATATTCTTTATATATTCTATAGTATTCTACGAAATACAATTAAATTGCTATCTAATTAGTATTATATTACTATCTAAGTACTATTAGATTATTAACCCCTTAATATTAAATTGCTACCCCTTTAATATTAAATTACTATCCCCAAGGTTACAAAAAATCTAATACTATTAAATTGCTACCCTTTCAAAGAAGTAAATAAATTTATTTTCTTATAAGCAGTTTAAAATAAAAAGGATTTTTTAGGAATTTGAGAGTTAATTACTAAAAAATCAAGTAAATAGTAACAAGGAATAATAAAAGGAGTATTTAAATAATTACTATCTGTTAAATTTACATAGATAGTTTTTTTATTATATTACTACCCTTTGATCTCTTTACTTTTTTTATTAGCAGGGATATTATGTGTTACTGAAGAGAGTTTTTTATATGTAAACATCCATCTTTTTAGGTCAACACTTATACTAAAATCTTCAAGCTCTTTTTGATGTTCTCTAACTACTCTACGAGCCTTCTTTAGGGAGGCTGGGATATGTGTAGGGTATCCTAAAATATCTAGGAGATTTATTAGTTCTATACTCATCCCATTCGCGTGTGTAAAGAAGAAACGAATCATTGCCTTAATTAATGCATCATCTACATTCATTAGTTTTTTCATTTCATTCTTATAGTTTACAGATACTTGTTTTTGAAAGAAATTCATATATCCTTCGGTAAATACGATAACAAAGGAGTCTTTTTTAACAGAATAGCCACCAGAGTCTGTTAAGTTGAAGTCATGTGTGTTACCAACTTTATCAGTAAATTCAACATTTGTGGTCTTTATTTCATCTAGTTTTTTCTTTAACCAAGTGTTATTAGTCTTAGATTTTCTACCTAAGAACTCTTGAACTTCATAACCAGAGAAGAATAGGGCGATATTTCCTCTTACGGTAGTTTCAGAATATGAAGCAGTTGCAAATATAGCATCAATAACATCTCTATGAATTTGAGTGAGAATATTACCTTTAACTTTAACAGAACCCCATGCTGTCTCAACTTTTCTAACTCTACCTGCAGTAATAAAGTCTTTTTGAATAGCAGATGTTGCAGTAATCTGTGTAATTGGAGCAAAAATACCAACTCTTAGTTCGGTAACAGTGGCATTACTTGTCTTAAATGTTTCAAAAAGACTTAATTGACCTTTAGTATTACTCATAAATTTCCTTTAAAAGTTTCGCCGGCAAAACTTTATTGTATTCCAAGTTCATCATCTATACTGTACTCAACTACAAACGCAGGTTTTACATTTACAGCATCATCATTAGGAAATACTTGAATCTTTTTACTAAATCCACCAAAATGTTTAGATGCACGATAATTATCTTTAGTTAATGATATTTTTCTTAGTGCGGTATCAACTTCTTTACCATCTTCATCTTTTATTTTTTCAATTTCGTAAACTGCACGTGCAGCATCTACAAATGCAGATGCACCACGACTTTGAGATGTATTTTTTGTTGAATGATGAATAAAAATTATTGTTTTATCTTCTTCTGCAGCCCATTTAGTAAATAACTGCATAAATAATTTTGCCTGGGCATTGTTATTTTCATCACCACCAAAAAAAGCTATTAAGGGATCCAATATAATTAGATTAAAATCCTTGAGCATTAGCTTCATTTTATAAAATAAAGGATTAACACTCATTGTTCTATTGATTTCTAATAGGGTAGGGAAGGTTAAATCTTCTGAAAGGATGAGTCTATGCAGAGTTTCATTACCTTTAGGGTATAAGCCTGATATAACACGGTTTAAACGGTGTTTAGTGAGTCCTAAAGGGTCCTCTGACAGCCAACAGAATGCTTTATCATTTGGATTTTCATGTAAATAATGCATAGATAACTGTAGTAATAAAGAAGTTTTACCAGTTCCACCACCAGCACTAAAAATAGTAACTGTTTTTTTGGAACAGGTATAAAATCTTTAGTTATAAAATCAGAATCTTTTGCTTCTATAAATGAGGCAGGTGTCATTTTAAATAATTCAGTAGACGATTTATTTGTTATTTTCTCTGTATATCTTAGTAGTAAACTTTCTAATTCGTTAGCAGATTTATTTTCTAAAAGCTCTTGATTTAGCTTTAGAAGAGTTGTTTTAATATCCCTTTTTTTTCTCAAATCTTCTAATATATTAACATAACTATTAATTGATAGAGTAGGGGTAGCAGTTAATATTCGTAATAAATGTTGTTCAGCATTGTCAAGATCGATATTTAATCGATTAACTAGATGATTTTTAATTAAAACTTCATCTATAGAACTCCCTTGTTTATGGAGGGAAAGAATTGTTTGGTAAATTGATTTATGAATAGGATTATAAAATATATCAGGATTTATAGTTGGAGGATTTATATCTTCATTAAATATGGAAGATGAGAGAATTGCGATCTCTAAGTCATAATCATAAAAATCACTTGTATTCATTATATTTCTCTACAAAAAGTTTTGCCGGCGAAACTTTTATGCATTTCTTAATTCTTTTAAGATATTTTCTAATGTAACAATAGCCTCTTGTTTATCATCTAATTTTTCTAAGTCTAATTTAAAAGATATTTTATTTTTTTTCTGAGAGAATGAAAAACCATTAAAAAGTTTTGCCGGCGAAACTTCTTGTTTAGTATCACCGTTGAGTTTTTTAATATATTCTCTTATTTTGTCTCTTTTCATATCTTCATTATGAATATGCTTCATTGCTTGAAGTTGTTTACCTGAAGTTACAGTAGTTAATTCATATAATATTGTACGACCAACATCTAAATTTGTATTTTGAATATAATCTAATAACTCTTTATCCAAAGTAGATATTTTTACAAATGTAGATATAACTGCTTTACTCTTTCCTAGAGTTTTAGCAAGCTCTACTTGCTTTATACCACTGTCTATTAGGCTTTTAATGGCAAAAGCCTCTTCAATAGATGTTAGATTTTCTCTCTGTATATTTTCTACTAAAGCATTGATTTCTAGTGCTTTGTTATCCATATTTATAACAATTGCATTAATAAATTCTTCATTTAAAAGCTTAGTGGCTTGGACACGTCTATGACCTGCAACTATATAAAATTTATGAGGATTATTTTCTATAGAACTGATTAAAATTGGCTGTAATAGACCATTCTCAGTAATTGATTGAGATAATCCTTTTATCTGTTCATCATCCATTGATTTACGAGGTTGGTAAGGATTTTGAGAAAGAGCAGATATCTTAACTCTTACTAATTTACTAGTTGTTTCTTCACTAAAAGCAAGACCAATCGCTTCATCTGAATTAACTTGTCTTTTACCAATAGTTTTTTTATCTTTGATTTTGTCTTTAAAACTTGCCATATTATTAACTCAACTTCTCTTTAATTCTATCTTTTTTAACTTCCATATCCATTAGCATTGCTATATTAAAATAAGAAAGAGCTGCATCACCTTTAGGATCTACATCAGTTATTAATTCACCTGTTGCTTGTGTTTCTGGTATTTTTGTAGTTTTAGGAA
>Ga0256826_1000979_pt1 | contig 17765 bp, 11 predicted proteins | sample CV79metaG_FD_185975 | JGI IMG/M metagenome (GOLD analysis project Ga0256826, IMG submission 185975) | Hydrothermal vent microbial communities from East Pacific Rise, Pacific Ocean - CV79 | ecosystem: Environmental > Aquatic > Marine > Hydrothermal vents | place: Pacific Ocean: East Pacific Rise...
AATTATTATTCCTCCTGATATTGAATATTTTAGTGTAGAGTTTTCAGGATTAAATTATTTGAATTCCCTTGGCAATCTTTATAAGTATAAAATTAATGAGTTTAATGAGGATTGGATATCTCTTGGTAAAAAACATGAAATTAGTTTTCATAGTTTAAAACCAGGCACTTATCATTTGCAAATATTAGCAGCAAATAGCCATAGAAAATGGAATAAGAATCCTTTGAAACTAGAGATAATAGTGCAAGCATATTATTGGGAAACTATTGGTTTTAGAATTATTGTTCTCCTACTTATTATTGGCTTTGCAACTATTATTATCAGGCATCGGTTTAAAAACATTAAAGCACAAAAAGCACAAGTAGAAAACCTTGTTAAAGAAAGAACAGAAGAACTACAGAAAGCAAATCATACTAAAAATCAGTTTTTTTCCATTATTTCTCATGATTTAAAAAACCCTTTGGGTGCTGCCCAATCTGTTAGTAATGAGCTTAAAGAAAATGTTGAAGACTACGATCCTAAAGAGATAAAAATTTTGGTGAATATTCTGGATTCAGCCATAGGAAATTTGGGCAAGCTTTTATCTAATTTGCTCACTTGGTCACGAGTTCAACAAAACATGATTGCTTCTAACCCTGAGAAACTTCCACTACATATTGCTGTGCACCATTCTTTAGTTATTTTAGCACAGAACATAAACGAGAAACAAATAAAAACAGAAGTACATATTGATAAAAATATAGAAGTTTTTGCCGACAAAGACCTACTCTCGGCAATCATAAGAAACATCATTTCAAATGCCATAAAATTTACTTCTGATAAAGGGAACATTCAAATATCTGCAAAAGTGAAGAATGAAACGGTATTCATTCAATTTAAGGATTCAGGCATTGGAATGAGTGATGAAACCATAAAGAAACTATTTATACCGGGAAAAAATATAAGCACAGCAGGCACTAATAGAGAGTTAGGAACGGGAATGGGTTTATTATTAATAAAAGACTTTGTGAAACTTAATAATGGTGAAGTTTGGGTACGCAGTAAATTAGGGGAAGGAAGTACATTTTTTGTTTCATTACCAGGAGGTGTATCATAAGCACCACCACAGCAAACTTATAAATAAAAAAAAACTACTTAGGAATTGTCATCCTAAGTAGTTAGGTTTAAAATAATATATTAGTTTTAGAACAGGTTCATATCATCAAGAACTTTCATCACACCTTTAACAGCGGTTGAAGACTCTTCTAATAATGCTTGCTCGTCGGCATTTAAGTCAATTTTTACAATTTCTTCAATACCGTTTTTACCTAATTTTACAGGAACACCTAGATAAACACCTTCTTGTCCGTACTCACCATTTAATAAGGCACACACTGGGAACACTCTGTTTTGATCGTTTACAATAGCTTCACACATTTGAGCAGCAGCAGCTCCAGGAGCATACCATGCTGAAGTACCCATTAGTTTAACGAGTTCTCCTCCTCCACCTTTTGTACGAGCAACAATAGCATCTAGTTTATCAGCATCAATAAGCTCAGTAACGGGAATACCACCAACAGTAGTATAACGTGGAAGCGGAACCATAGTATCGCCATGACCACCCATTAATAAAGCTTGAATATCGTTAGGAGAAACTTGCAACTCGGTTGCTAAGAAAGCTCTGTAACGAGCAGTATCTAAAACACCTGCCATACCAAACACTTTAGAAGAATCAATCCCGGCAGTTTTAAATGCAGCGTATGTCATTACATCTAATGGGTTTGCCACAATGATTACAATAGCATCAGGAGAATACTTCAAAGCACTAGCAACTACAGTTCTTACTATTCCGGCATTTGTTGAGATTAAGTCATCGCGACTCATTCCAGGTTTACGAGGAATACCTGAAGTTACAACGATAATACCTGAACCTGCTGTTTTAGAATAGTCATTAGTAACACCCGTTACCATAGTATTATAACCATTAATAGGAGCGGTTTGCCACATATCTAGTGCTTTGCCTTCGGCTACACCTTCCTTAATATCAATTAAAACTACTTCTTTTACAATGTCTTTATGAGCAATTACATTTGCTGCGGTTGCACCAACATTACCTGCTCCAATTACTGTTATTTTATCCATTATTATTGGGTTTTTGATATAAAACTTAGTTTTGTTTTTTCGAAGCACAAATATAGGTAAATAATACTATGCCTGCATTATAAATATAGGGTATATATAGCTAAATATAGGGCTAATTTTTAGTGGTTCTCAATAATGGTTAAAAGTGATGATTAATACTGAAGTGCTCATCATATTTTTATTTACTTTTACAACCATTTCAAAATGGACTGGATACAAGCAATCATATTAATAGTAGCCGGCGTTTTGGTAGGATTTATCAATACGCTTGCCGGCGGGGGCTCTACTATTTCCCTAGCTGTTTTAATGATGTTGGGCTTATCTCCAACGGTAGCAAATGGGACCAACCGAATTGCAATTTTATTTCAAAATATTGTAGCAATAGCCAGTTTTGAAAGGAAAAAAGTTTTAGATTCTCGCAAATCATTATTGCTTTCTATTCCTGCGGTTATTGGATCCCTATTTGGTGCTTGGCTTGCAGTTGATATTAACAAAGATATTTTTAAGACAGCAATAGGGATAATACTACTTGTTATGCTTTTTTTTATGTTTTACAAACCCAAGCATTGGACAGAGGAGAACGAAGAATTAGTAAACAAACCCCTTACATGGAAACAGTATTTATTATTTTTTATAATTGGCATTTATGGTGGATTTATTCAGGTTGGAGTGGGTTATTTTTTACTGGCTTCTTTAGTGTTAGGAGCCGGTTATGATTTAGTAAAAGCTAATGCAGCCAAGGTTTTAATAGTTGGGATGTATATGGTTTTTTCAATTATAATTTATATTTATCACGATATGGTTAATTACATAATGGGCTTTGCCCTTGCCATAGGAACTATGCTGGGAGCTTTTATTGCAAGTACAATTGCTGTTAATAAAGGAGCTGGTTTTGTTCGGTGGTTAATGATAATAATTATTGTATTTACCAGCCTTCATTTATTCGGAATTTTGGATATTGCAATTTTTAGTCATTAAGGCCACCTCTTTTTTAAAATATTAAATAAGCTTATAGTTTATATTGTTTTAGCAAGTGTAATTGTGGTAAAATAATTTAAATACAGCTCCTATATTCCTAGTTTTAAGCAGCTCCTCGTTTTTAACGTATTGCAAAATCTAAAATTCTACCTGCTCTATCGTCCAAGTTTCGGTATTATTACTTGAAAAATCTTGATTAATCACATAATGTTTATAGTTAGGTGTTATAGCAACAGTTGTACTTGCTCTTATTCCTTTCGCATTTATTACTTCGGCAGATTGCCAAGCATTCTTGCTAGATAATTCTATTAATAAATTCCCTCCCGGCGATGTTCCATCATTAGTTACACCAATTACGTTTCCTTTCTCATTAATAACCATGCCATCAAAACCAGAAAATTTTGAATCAGAAATATTTATAACCAAAGCTAATTTAGGATTATTTAAAGGTATTTTTATCAAACCATAATCTGCATAAAGACCTTTTTCATTTACACTAAGTAAAGAAACTAATAAAAAACCATCTGGATGAAAATCTAATCCATTTGCTCCACTTGATACTCCTGTTTCATTTACCCAAAAAACACTTGGCTTACCATTTAAATCTACTTTATATACCACATTTGCATACCAATCAGATATATACACATTACCATCATCATCTACAGCAACATCATTTGCAAAATAAGCATCAGCATCAGGTACTAATGACGATAAATTGATGTCTTTTTCAATAACTCCGGTTTTAAGGTTATAAATTCTTAAAAAGGAAGTTCCCTTTGTTTCAGGATCTTGGTCGAACAATTCTGCACCGTTAAAACCTGCTACTAAAAGCCTATTTCGCTTATAGTCAATTTGAAGACCTGCTGTGGATAGAGGGAATTTTTCTCCACTAGTAAATGGTTTATATGTTCCGTTAAGGTAAACTTTAATTATGGGGCTTGCATTAAGTGAACTTAATAAAAATGTTTGATCATTTTTATCATATTCTATTCCTTCTGGATTTTGCGCTATTTTTTTAACAGTAATAGCGGCAGGAAATTTGGCATTATCACCTTTTGTTTGGCCATAAGCTGTTATCACTGATATTATTGCAATTATAATTAATACGTTTTTCATTTTATAATACTTTTTAAATTTATGAATTATTATACAAAGCAAAATTGAAAAAAAATAATTGTTGCGAATGAAAACAAATCAAGGTTATTTAGATACTTTTCACTGATTTTCTATATTCGGAAGGTGAAAAATTTGTCTTTCGTTTAAATAATCTTGAAAAGTAGTTCGGATATTCAAAGCCCAATTTATAGGAAATTTCGGAAATCGTGAGGTTTGAAATTACAAGTTGTTTTTTTGCTTCTTCAATTACAAAATTGTGAATAGTTGTTAATGCAGATTCGCCAGATTGATGTCTAATTGTATCACTTAAATAATTAGGAGTAACATTTAATTTGTTAGCAAAAAACTGTACTGAGGGTTGTTGAATTTCAAAATCTGTTTTTTCTGAATAATAAGTTTTTAATAAATCAAAAAAGTTGCTGGAAAGTTGATTATTTAATGTTTTTCGAGTTTCAAATTGACGAGCATAAAATCTTTCGGCTAAATTCAGCAGGGTGCTTATATATGATAATATGATTGGTATTGAAAAAGTATCATTTTTATTATTAAATTCATTCCAAGCCATTTTCATTAAATTGTTAACTAGAATTTCTTCATCTTCAACAAGAAGTAATGTTTCATTTACTTCATAAGAAAAGAAATCGTAAGTGCTTATTTTTTTATGTGTGAAATGTTTTTTAAAAATATCAGGATGAATTAAAATTTGAAATCCTTTCCAGGGATTGGTTGAATTACAGGTGTATACTTGCCCGGGTTCAATAAAATGTAAAATTCCATTTTCTCCTTCAAATTTAGTATTCCCAATTTGAATAAACCCATTGAAATTATTGACAAACGAAATTTTGTAAAAATCGAAGATAATGGGCTCATTTTTAATCAAATTTTTATCTTTTGCATCCTCATACTTTTGAATATCAATGAGTGGATGCTTCATATCGACATTATAAAATTCGTTAAGATTTTGTATGTCTTTGAAGTGCTTCAATTCGATATATTTCTATGATTAAGATTTAATAAACTTCTGACTAGGAAGTGTAACAGAAAATCAATATTTGATGTTTTGAGCAAATTTAATCATTTTCCAAGATATACAGCATTCCAGTATTATTAGCATTCGATATGAAATAATATTTCTTGAATTGAACTTAACTCCAATTATTAAAAAGTCTCGTTTAATTGCATATAAAATCCGGCATAACCATCTGCATTCCAAGCAATATTTGAGCGTGACTGCTTATTGTTCAAATGAATTCTACCATGATAAATAGAACCTATAACAAAAATATCTTTGATGTGAATTGGGGCTACTTTGAAAGGGTTTTCTTCAAGAATTGTAAAATTACATGTTTTCCCAACTTTTATTGAGCCAATTTCTTTTTCTAGCATAAGTGTATGAGCAGCCGTAATTGTTATTGCTTTTATTGCTGTAAACACATCTATTCTTTGGTCTTGGGTTATTTCTGTCCCTTCACTGGTTACTCGGTTTATTGCGGTCCAGGCCAAAGTAAGTGGTTCTGCAGGTGCCATAGCAAAATCAGAGTGAAACGACATTGGAATATCTCGGTCAAGCAGCAGTTTCATATCGACAAGGTTTTTTGCTCGTTCCTCGCCTAATCCAAATTCAGAATATTTATCAGACAATGCCCATAAATAATATGGATTAACTGACGCTTCTATTCCTAACTCTTTCATTTCATCAGCTTGTTCTGCTGTGAAATAACCTAAATGATGTAGTGTTAAATTATGATTTTGTCTTGGATTACGTTCCATCAAAGAACGTGTAATATCAATACAACGTTGAATTCCTAAATCACCATTTGCATGTATATGGATTTTGTAGTCTCTATCCCAAAAATAATTCATTTGTTCTTCGAATAAAGCTAGTGGTGTCATCCATTTACCTTTAAAACCATCGGTATATCCATCTTTCATTTGCATTGCTAAAGAATAAATTGCACCATCAGCAAATAGTTTAACTTGTTTTGGTAATATTTTAATATTCTTGGTATTATATTTTGCTGGTGTGGACTCCATAAATTCTGCGGCCTTTTCTATACTCCCTTTCATATTGGTAAGTTGAGTTCCACTAAGAATATTATATACTTCGTAAGGTGGATTTTTTTCCATTTCTGCTTTTAACAGATTGTATTCCATATCGAAACTTACATTTGGAAACCCGGGTTCATTGATAGTTGTAACTCCATTTTTTTCCATCAGCAAAGTCATGTCTTCCAAACCTTTTGCATATTTCTCTGGATTGAGCATATATTTACTTAGTTTAGGCGCCATTGCCATCCATCCTCCCTCAAAAAAATGGCCTTTACTCCATTCTACTTGTGGATTGCCTATGTAATCTGCTTCTTTTAGTCCAACTATATCTATTGCTTTATCGTTAAAAAATGCTTCATGAAACGAACGGTGTAAAACTACTACCGGCACATTTGGAGCTAAATCATTAAGTATTTGTTTATTCAAATCACCGTGCCATAATTGATGATAACCCCATATAAAAAGGATGTCGTTTTCTTTTCCATTATTTGCAATAGATTGTTTTAAACGATTAATAAACTCTTTGTGAGAACCAACTCCTTTTTTTATTCCTTCCGGAACATTCCAATCGTGAGGTGCAATAATATCGCCGGACAGAATTACTGCTGCAATAAGTGGATGTAGGTGAGGTTCAATAAAACCGGGCATCATTGTGTTTCCTTTTAAATCGTATTGTTCTGCATTTGGAAATTGCTTTTCTGCATTTTCTTTTTCCCCTATAAAAACAATTTTATCATTCTCACGAACAACAGCTTCTACATATTCAGGCTTGTCCCCTTCCATTGTAATGATATCTCCACCAAAATATATGGTTTGGGTACTATCAGACTTCTGTAATTCCGTTTCACTTTTTTGGTTTCCATTATTACAACCATACAGTGTAATAACTGCCATTACCAGAGTTAATAATCTTATTTTCATAGGCCTCCTGTATTTTATATGCTTACTTTGTTTTTATATTATTGACAACAATTAGAAAATGAATCTTTTTTACTTATTACTATCACGTTTCACTAATTCTATTGCACTCCTCCGTGAAATTACTTCTGCATATTTTCTCTTCAATTTCTTTTTTAGTGTTCTCTGTTTCTGTCTAGCAAACTTAAAAGTTTTGCTTTAAGCAATAGGGAAAACTGAATAGTTCGTAATAATTATTCCTTATCAGCAAGGTTAGTTCGCTGTGTTTTTTTGAGAGAATCAACTTCTCAGGAATTTAATTACATGATGTATTCATCAGGAATAACTTTCTACCATGAATATATTAAAATATTTGAAATAAATTATTGGCTTGGTAAGCATTAATCATATAACTTGTTGGTGATAGTGTTTTACTTTTTATGTTTATTTTTATAGTCTCTAATGATAAAATAAACTGAAAATACAAAAACGACAATGTAAACAGTGGCTAATGCTGGATTCTCAAATTTTAGGTTTTCAAAATCGAATTGCTTAAACAATGCCGACCCTAAAATGATTACAACAATAAGCAGAAAAAAATTCGGTGTTTTTTTATTTTCCATCTTTTTAAAATTTAATTATTAAGTCTATTAAAGTTCCTATTAATATTGCAACTATAGTGAATGTTATAAGTCCCAAAAGATAAGAAAAGAATGCTTTAACATAATTTAAAAATTTGCTTTTATCAAAAAACTGGCCTATTGCCCAGGCAGAATAAACAAGCCCAATAAATCCGGCAATTTGCATTAAATCAAAATGAGTTAGGGCTTGAAAAATTGCAAAAACAGAAAAAAATAACATTCCTATTCCCATTATAAAACACAATAATATTAATATTTCAAAATAATTATAATTGTATTTTCTGAAAAATAATTTCGTCCAAAAGGCAATAAATAATCCCATTATTATATTCGCATAACCATAATGATTTTGAACCCATTTAAAAATACTTCCAGTTGTTGATTCTTTCGCTTCCTCAAAATTTATGTATCCATCTTCAATATGAAAAAAATGATTTATCATCGAATAAATTAAAGATGTTACGATTATAAAAACAATGGGTTTTACCAATCTGTTCCTGTTCTCTGAGATGAAATGTCTTATATTTATTCCTGGTCTTATCAATAGTTCTTTAATAGTATACAGAATTCCACGATCGAAATTCAATATTTGTCCAATTTCATGAGCTATATATTGCCCGTCAATTCTTATTATTTTGGTTGCTTGCCCACAATTGGGACAAAAGTTTTGTTTCACTTCTTCATTGCAATTTTTACAATTCATCTATTTTTTATATTTTAATCTAATAATTTTATTAATGTTTTATTTACAATTGGATTAATATAATTGCTACCATATTTTACTGATAAATAATTATGTAATAGATTTGTATATTGGAGTCTTAATGTCAACGAAAATACTAATTATTTGTCAATCTCTATAAATATTCCAAGTTGTATATTATCATGATTTCGTTTGTTGGTTGCTTTATTTATTCCAATTTCTTTTATCATATTCTTTCAAAGTACAATTCTGGTAATACAATTTTAATTTCTTCTTTATTGTCATTACTATCATTGCTACTTTCCCAAAATAAGATAAACCTTATCTTTGATTCAGCTAGCTGATATCCTTGGTTTTTTAACGATTCAATTACTGATTGAAAATTCTTTGAAAACTTAACTATTTGATCTCCTTTCAAGTTAACCAAACCCTTTTCATTAATTTCTAAAGCATCACCGCTTGACAATAAATTCAATTTTCTTTGGACAATCCTAAAATACCCTAAATTAACATCTCTATGAAATAGATGATAAATTAAATGATTAGGTAAAGAGTTTTTTTGTTTATTTATAAATCGTTGTATACCTTCAACATAGATATTATTCAGAAAATCACCATTATAATGGATTGTGAAATTTTGTTTTGCCCTTGTCATTGCAACATATAGCTGGCGTTTTGAATTATCTGAACTTGCATTAAAATTATCGAGCATCAGGAAAACATTATCAAATTCTTTTCCCTTTGCTTTATGAATTGTGGAAACAATAATTGTCTCTCCTTTCTGAGTATAAAAATCTTCAAGTTTTGATTCCCTAATAAAAATTTCAAAATCGGAACTGTATTTTATCTTCGGATTTGTTTCTTGAAAATCTATAAGCAATTGTTTGCATACGCTATAGTTTGCGCTATTTTTATGTTTCTTTGCAAATTCTCTTTTTGCATTATTCCATGCAGCCAAACTTATTATAGGTGTTGTGTTATCTAACCCAAGGTCATCAATAAACGACCTGATTTCGTATAGATTGAAAAGACTAAAACTATCATTAGATTGTATTAATTTTGCCGGAATTCCATTTTTAAGCAGTAAGCCGGTAATTTTAAGAGCTTCATCATTAGTTTTTGTTAGTAGTCCGGTAGTTCCGGATAAGGCTGTTGAAATTATCTCGTTTATAAAAGGAACCACAAAGTTGCTCTTTCTGTATTTCACTATTCGGATAGTCCCATTGTCCTTATGAACGGAAACAATAGGTGTTGTTTTAATACGATAATGTATTTGTTCAGCAAATTTGTTAGTAAACTCAACCAAGTTTTTTTTACTTCTGTAGTTTTCAATTAGTTCATATTTAGCTGCATTTTTTTCTTTAGTAAATTGCTCAAAATATTTAGAATCGGCACCTCTGAAAGTGTAGATATTTTGGTCATCATCACCAACGGCAACAACTCTCATTTCTTCATTCTTCTCCATTAATACTCGTATCAAATTGAATTCGTGCTCGTCCATGTCTTGAGCTTCATCAATCACAAGTACACTTTTTACAATTCTGTTGGGCTCTACATCACCGTTTGTTATTTTTTTTATAGTAAGCTGAATTATTTCTTCAGATTTTTCAATATTTCCAACCCTTCCCAGTAAGTCGAAGCAATATGAATGAAAGGTTTTTATTTCAATGAAATTTGCAGCATTCCCTATCAATTTAAGCAGTCTTTTTTTGAATTCAGTAGTTGCAGCTCTCGAGAAGGTTAGCATAAGTAATTGCTCATGTTTAACATCTTCCAATAATAAAAGCGAAGCTATCTTGTGAACCAACACTCTTGTTTTTCCGCTACCCGGTCCGGCTGCAACAAGAATATATTGGTTTTTATTGTCGTTTATAATTTTAAGCTGCCTAGGTGATAATTCACCAAAAAGTTGTTTAAATTTTTTAGGAGTAATATTTCTTTGCAGTTCTTCTTTACGGCTTCCGGGAAAATACTTATTTAAAAATGAGCTATAATTCAGTTGGAAGTAATCGTCAACAAAACCCAAAGCTTCATGATAATCTGTGAGCATTTTTTTGGCATACTCTCCAACTATATGAATTTGCTGCATTTTGTTTTCATAAAACTGCTCAAGTTGCTTGTAGTCATCTTTCTTATACTGGATTTGATTATTTTGTTCAAGTCGATTAATTGTCAAACCATTATAAACAACCAAAAATCCACCTTCAATTTTTATTGCTTCTATTCTTGAAAGATAAAAAAGTGCATCTTCAATATCTTCGATGGCTGCATCCACCTTAAACATGGATGAAATACTTGAATATTTATCTTTTAATTCATGAACAGAAAACTCTACTAATATTTCATTGGATTCAAGAGTTTCTTTATCCTTTGCATTTTGTATTTTCTCAAAAAGGAAATTCAAAATGAACTTAGATAACAAATGTCTTTTTTCAAGTCTATCATTTAAAATAGCTTTGGGTTGATTACATATTATTGCCACATGATTATTAGAATAATTTTGATGATGTCTTTTTATCCAGTTTTTAATTGACCAAAAGTTGATGATTGTTTTTAATTTATTTGGATTAACATTTGTACAATTATTCTCTATTGCTCCTTCATTTAATTCTTTTAGGTTAAAAACTTGTTCATATTCTTTTAGTTCCGATAAAAGAAAGTTTTCAATTTTTGCATAAGACTCTAGTATATATAAGGAACGATTTACATGGTCATCTTTTTTAATGTAGGCTGTTAAATCTTTATTATCAGCAAGTATTTTTTCCTCTCGAAGAAGGGTAATTATTTTTATCACTTCTTCCTTCACAATTCCAAGATGGTCGGAGATGTAGTCAACTCTAGCTTCTGCTTCTTCGTCATTAGCATGTTTTCTGCTTTTTGTGGAGAATAGCTTTTTAATGATTCTAATTGCTTTAACTTTCTGTTGTTCATCAAATCCTGAAGATAAATTTATTTTCTCGATTGCCTGCTGAGCATTTTTTGACAGAATACTATTTGCAAAAATACGAGGGATGTTTTGTCCGCGTTTTAAATATCCGGCATGTTCAAGTGCTGCTATTGCAGTTTTTACACGCGTTTCAATTTCAACAACATTATCGTCCCACCCAGCTTTACGAGCTATTTCTAAAGCGGAGTTTGATACTGATGAGCGGAATTTTGTGATATACTTTATAGCTCTCCACACTTGTTGAATTTCTTTAACCGATAGCTTTGTTTGATTGAGTAAAATAAAATGCTTATTAAGATCTTCTTCGTTAAATAAGACATAACAATCAGCTGAAATATTTTCATCACGTCCTGCCCTACCTGCCTCTTGCACATAGTTTTCTAAGGAATCGGAAATATCATAGTGAATCACCATTCCAACATCTTTCTTATCAACCCCCATACCAAAAGCTGATGTAGCAACCATAATTTGAACATCTCCAACAATAAAACTATTTTGGTTCTTAGTTTTCTCATTTGAATCCATTTTCCCGTGATACGGCCTGGCATTAAAGCCATCACCCCTTAATCTTTCAGCTAAGTCATAAGCTTTCCGGGTTCTGGAAACATATATGATTGTTGGGCAATTTTTCGATTCGATTAACCTTCTTGCATTATTATATTTGTCTTCCTCATTGGTACTATCATAAACCTTATAATGTAAATTTGTTCTCGTACTGTTTGCTTTAAATACTTCAAGTTGTAGGGATAGTTTATCTTCAAAATATTGACAAATATCAGCAATAACATTTTGCTTTGCCGTTGCTGTAAAACAGGAAACTGGGATTGGGTCGGAAAGATTTTTCTTTTCTTCAAGTTGTTTGATAAAATCGCCAATATATAAATAATCAACTCGGAAATCTTGCCCCCAAGCAGAGAAACAATGTGCTTCATCAACCACAAAACGAACAATATTTCTCCCTAATAAAAGTCGCTCAATAGTTTTGGAGCGAAGAGATTCCGGAGAAATATATAAAATAGAAGCCGAACCATCTTCAACCCTTTCAAACGATTTGCTTCTCTCAATTGGGTCAAGTAATCCGTTAATGGTCACAGATTCCGTTATTCCATTTTTTTCAAGATTATCAACCTGATCTTTCATTAAGGATTGTAGAGGGGAAATAACAACTGTTAAGCCTTTGATATTTCTGCCAGCCATCAATGCTGGGATTTGAAAAGTAAGTGATTTACCACCTCCTGTTGGGAAAACTGCCAACAGTGACTTGTTGTTAAGTGCTGCACGAACAGCATTTTCTTGCAATGCTTCACCATTAAAGGTACGATATAAATCAAATCCAAAAAAATCTTTTAAACCTTTTTTTGCATTTAGCGCTTCGTTACAGTAATTGCATCCTTCTAAACATGGCTTGTTTCTAAGCAAGTACATTATACTTTCCACTTCGGGATAATTTATCAAAACCCATGGAGGAGTTATTGAATAACGATTTGTACTATTAATTATAGCTAAGCAGTAAGCAAGTTCAATTGGGTAGTTATGTATAAATGTTTCTATAGGAGCACTTGAGCAAAACTTATTTTTAAAATTTTCATTTATTAGTTTAAGGAGAAAAGCCTCTTCGGAATAGGAAAATGAAATATATTCAAAGAAAAAGGAGAACTCTTTATGATCTTTTAATAGCAAATAATATATTTGTTTTAAAGAAATATTTAAACTATCAAAGGCAGATATTTCATCATAAAATAAATCCTTTGCCTTTTGGGAATCATTTACCGGATTATTTAATTCATCTGTTTGTATTTTATCGTCTTTTAGTAGCCGGTGGTATGGTTTTGTGGGAAAAAGTAAAGGAGATAAAAACAATGTATCAATATATTTATAATTAATTATCCCTTGAGATGTTAGATAATCTTGAATATACATCAAATCATGTTTAATGATATTATGCCCACAAATGAAGTCGGTATTATCCAGAAAGACAGCAAAGCCTGTTATCGAGTTTGAATGAAAAATAGTTCCATCACTTTTTATACTCCCAATGTCAAGAATCTTTTTGCTTTGCGGATCTATTTCTGTATCAAAAAAAGTGATAGGTTTCATATCATATAAAGTGAATAAAGATTAGATGATGTATGCAAAATAAATCATTCCTATTCGTATTGAATACGTATAAATCTCATGTTTAATAGTTTAAAAAAATTAAATCATGAGTAAAATTACTATTTATTTTGATGCCTGCAACAAAGTTGAAGGTTTTAGATCTATGGGAGAAGAGTTTAAACGTAAACTTATTATTAATGGGAAATCAAGATCTACACACGAGAATTATTTACGACAGATGGCAAAGCTTGCACTGTTTTACAATAAAAGCCCATTAGAGTTAGATATTGGCGAATTAGAAGAGTATTTGTATTATTTAATGCAGAAAGATACCGATGCTCTTAGTTCCTACAAACATTTAGTTTATGGTTTACGTAAACTGTACCTTCTTCTAGACAAAGAAGAACTTTTATTAAAACTTCCAAAAATTGCCCGTTCTAAAAAGCTAGTTACTGTTTTATCTATTAACGAAACCAGAGAACTAATTAAAGCTCCTGTTCATATTAGAGAAAAAGTATTGTTTGGCCTAATTTACGATTCAGGGATGCGTATTTCCGAGGTCACAAATCTTTTACTAAAGGATGTTGACTTAGATAGGAAACTCCTTCACATCAGAAGGTCGAAGAATAAAAAAGACCGATATATACCCATTTCTTCTCATGCCGTTAGAGGTATTAGAAAACACCTGGCTATAAACAGTCCAAAAGATTATTTATTTGATAATTACAAAAGAAAAGGAATTCCTATTAGCAAAACCCGAATACGAAATCTCCTAAAAGAAACTCTTCTTAAAACAAATATCACTAAAGATGTTACCGTACATACTTTACGTCATACTTACGCAACTCACCAATTGGAAGCTGGGCAAAGCATTATGGTATTAAAAGAATTACTAGGTCATGAAACTATACATAGCACTCTTATGTATCTTCATATATCGCAATTAGATGCCATGAAAAAGTTTGGTTGTATGGATGTGCTTTATGGTTCAGCTGACGAATAAGCCAACAGAATGGGCAACTATTATTGGCAACTTTCTTCCTTCTTTTAGTATTAAAAACATGAGTAGTCTGTTTCAGTATTGCTTTTTAGAACAGTTGCATTTGCTTAATAATGAAATGCTAATAACCTATTGGATTCCTAATGAACAATTAGAGTATGACTGTGTAGTGGTTGCCAAACAATCAAATGATAAAGTTAAACAAGTTACTAGTAACTTGGTGAGATATACTCACAGAATAACTATTGCAAACGATAGAATAATTAAAGTTGATTATGAAAAAATAGTATACAGCTGGAATGATTATGATAAAGACTACAAAAAGCAAATAGCACTACGTAACGACGTAGGTTTCAAGCTGTTGTTTTGTCAGCATATTTTTTATCCAAAGTTTACCAGAATAAGGTATTATGTCTTTTTATTAAGTGCTCATAAACATCAAACCTTAGTTATTATTCGTCATGATTTAATTGTGGCTCTCTCCTTAGGAGTTTTCTATTCTTTAACTTGGCAAGAAATTGCTTTTAGTAGATTGGTGATGCGGCTAAATATTTGTAAATATTGCAGCAATAAAATGGTTATTATTCAATCTTTTGCAAATGAGTTCAGAAATAATCGAAAGAGAGCACCTCCATAAAATATCAATACAAAGGTGTTAAAAAAACTTTCAATTTTCAGTGTCAATCCTATTTATTAGAATCTTTCTTTATACACCGAATAGATATCGCATCATATTCATAATCACTTATAATATACCTTCCAATACCAAATTCGTCCCCTACCAATTGTCTTGACCAATGATTATTTGCCCAAAACATTGTTACTTCACCCAAGCCATTATATCCCCATGCGGTAACATCAACGCCAGCAGGTAGTCCTGAAAAACCAAAATCATTTGATCCATTCCATAGCTCTGATTTGAGACTTTCTCCCAAATGACCTCTATATCCAGTACTGTTTACTTCTCCAGAAGTCATACCAATGGCCAATTCAAGTGTTTTCCAATCTTGGTCAGAAGGAAGACGCCAACCATCGGGGCAAACCTCATTGGCTATTGTATATGTATAAAGCCTACCATAAACATCAGCTATGCCCGCATTATTATTATATGCATAACTTTCTGGGTGATTATAATTCAGATTCTCTGCCATCCATGTTTGATTTCCAATTATAACAGTTCCATATTCTTGGTTATCCCTAGAATCAATAAAACTTCCTGATAAATAGATAACAACAGTAATATAGTTTTGTTTTAGCTTTGAATCGGAACCATAGGCATTACTTACAGACAATCTAACATTATAAGTCCCTCCTTCGCTATATGACTTAATAGGATTTTGCTGAGTACTAGTACTTCCATCTCCAAAATCCCATAGCCATGTTGTAGGTGTATATTCAGACTGATCTGTGAATTGAAGATCTTCCCCCAAATAAATAGTGCTTGTATCAACAGAAAAATTTGCAATAGGAATTCTACCGTTTGGGTCTTCGATAATGCTTACAAAATCATTTTTTGTTTTGGTATCAGTTCCATATTCATTCGAAGTAGTTAAACTTACAGTGAACAAACCAGTTTGGGCATATACTTTGCTGGGATTCTGAGCATTACTGCTTGTTCCATCTCCAAAATTCCATAACCAAGTAGTGGGACTATTCTGAGTTTGATCGAAGAAATTAATTTCTTGACCAATTATTACTTGAGAACTATCTACACTAAAGTCAACAATAGGATGCATTATTGTTGTGTCGTTTATAATATTCACAGTAATAATATCTGACGATATTCCAGCAAGATTATCAAACACCTTAATTTTAAGCTCATGCTGACCCATATCATCTACTGTTGTTTCCCATAGATAAACATAAGGAAATTCAGAAGTGCTATACCGTCCAATATTATCAATAAAAAACTGAACTTCCTTAATTTCCCCATCTGGATCATTTGCATCAACAGAAATACTTACAGTACTATTAACAAATATTGATGAATTGTGCTCCGGATTAATTATAGAACATATTGGTACCTTATTAGTTATTTCGATTTCAGATTCGTTCTTTCCACAACTATAAAATAAAACAAAAAGAACAACTATACTAATAATTGGCTTTAATAATTTCATACTTCAGACTTTAAAATATGTATTAACAAATAGCTTCCAAAGATACAGTTTATTTGTAAAAACCTAACACTCTTATTGCAGACCGATTAGCTTTATTCTGTTTTTTTATCATAATTTTTTCTGTATTATATTTTGGCTAACGTGCTGGCATATAATTTCATGACGGATTTATCTACCATAATTTTTCTGCTACACGAATGTTCTAAATTTATTTCCATAGTCTTAAATGTTTAGAACCAAAACCAGTATGAAATATGTAGTGTGTTGTGCGTTTGTATTTCTTATCAAAACAATTTGTCAAACGACTTCCCACTAAACTTATAAACTCCACTATCTGCCATTCCAAAAAGTAAATTCCCACTATTGTCTTGGTGAATATCCCAAATCATTTGTGTCGAAAGATTATCGTCTATAGAATAATTTGTAATAGTCTTTCCGTCAAATTTCCAAGCTCCTGTATCTCTGTCACCAAACCAAATATTACCTTTGGCATCTTCTTTAATTGCAAATACGTGTTCAAGCGTTCCTGAGAGAGATTTATCTCCTCTTCTTGAACTTGTTGGGTGAATTAAGTTATTTTTTTCAGCATTAAACAAAATAAACAATAAATCACAAAGTAATTTATTCTCTTTATTAAATTCTTTCTTTAAATTCCATTCCTGTATGATAACTACTACTGAATTAATTTCAGGAATAACCATTACGTATTGCCCGCCTTTACCTCTTGCAGTGTAAATTTTATGACCTTGATAGTCTAATAGCCACCAACAATATCCGTAACCAATTTCAGCATAATCATCTAATACTCTGAATGTTTTATTGGGATCAGAATAGTTGGTAAATGATTTATCTATCCATTCTTTACTAATTACTTGTTTTGAATCGACTTTTCCATTGTTCAAGTATACTTGTCCAATTCTTGCTAAATCTCTTGCTGTATAGTACGATTCGCCTCCACCGCAGTAATAACCATCTTGTAATCGCCAAAAACCGTTTTTAATTCCAATTGGTTCAAAGAAATTGTCACAGGCGAATTTTTTTGTCGTTTGTTTACTTGATTTAGTAATAATGGCAGATAATAGGGCTTGTGATG
>Ga0256826_1000980_pt1 | contig 17751 bp, 20 predicted proteins | sample CV79metaG_FD_185975 | JGI IMG/M metagenome (GOLD analysis project Ga0256826, IMG submission 185975) | Hydrothermal vent microbial communities from East Pacific Rise, Pacific Ocean - CV79 | ecosystem: Environmental > Aquatic > Marine > Hydrothermal vents | place: Pacific Ocean: East Pacific Rise...
TCTCTCTTTTTGATTTAACCTAGTTTGGAACCAATTCCAAATGGAATAAACTTTACTTTCTTGATTTCCCCGAAGCAGGAGGAGCTTTGAGCAGAAGATAATGAGCATCTCTTTGTTTAATGCTTTTTTATTCTTTTTAAATAATAAAGTAAAAAGAGATAAACCTCTATATTTAACTCGCTACATCAGTAAACACCCTCTAGTTCCAACAAGAACTGTAGGGTTAGTTTAAATTAACTAATTCTACATTAAAATTTTCTTTGTTCCCACGCTGAGCGTGGGAACTAATTGCCTATCTACAACACCTCCAAAAACTCCACCCCATCTTTAGACCCAACCAATAAAAAGCTTCTAAGTTTTGGAATACTCTTTATTTTGTCTAACTTTAGATAACCCTCTATCTGAGTTAATCCCTCTTTTTTTAATTTGTTATAGTCATCTTTCTGCTTGACCCACTTTAGCTCAAACATATAGTTATTTGGAACTTTTTCATCGCGTCCTACCAGCATAATATCAGGATATTTATTATTTAGTTCGGGTTGTGAGTCTATAAAGTAGAACTCTGCAAAGCTTAGAAGAGAGAGGGTTATAACATGAAAGTGTTTTTCTCTAAATCCATAGTGGTCTCGGTTGGATAGGGTTTTTATTACTTCGTTTAGTTGATTCTCAAAAGGAAAAATATCGCCTTTGGCTAAATCTATTAAAATAGTATTAAGATTTTTAATACTTGTAAGGTTATTTCTGTTTTTTAGTTCAATGGCAAAATAGTTAAAATAGAGCATTTTAATAACATAGTTGGGTATCATAAACTCTAATACCTCTCCAAAAGCTTCCTCTTTTATGGTTATAAATCCCATAGAGTAGATAAGGGTTATAAAATCATCTTCATTGAACTCTTGGTTTAAGTCGTATCGGTCTTTTATCATGCCTGTAAGAGAATTATTTTCGATTAGTTCTTCTAATATTTTAAAATTTCGTTCGCTATCTCCAATATTAAAGAGTTTCATAATGGCTTTATAGTCACTTGCTACATTGCTATCTAGCATTTTTTTTGGCATTTTACATCGTTTGTAATCATATTTTGATATAAAATAGTTTACTAATGTGGAATTATATATTCGGGTATCTGCTTCTATATTAAAAAGATAACCATTGTACCATTTTTGTATTTTTGCTAAAAGTTCTTCTTGATTTATATTTTTACATTTGCTAAAAATAGACTGCTCTAAAGACTCTTTTACTTCGCTTTGCGTAAACCCTGCTAAAGCATTAAAAGACTCTTCGTGTGAAATATTCGAGACAATATTAAACCCACTACTCAAACTATCAAGCGTAATTGGGGTAACACCTGTAATAAACATCTTTTGAACTGTTCCTGATAGAGTGGCTGTTTTTAATACTTCGTAAAAGCTTCTTACAAATCCACCTTTGCCTACAATCTCTAAAAAATCTTTCATGTTGTGGGCTAAAATAGCATTTGCAAATTGGTCGTATTCGTCTATAAGCAGATAGATTTTATCATTTTTAGTAATATTGAAAAAATATTTGATTAATCCTAATGGTGTCTTTACATTATATAATTTTTCTATATCATCATCATATCCATAATCTTTAAAATATCTGTAGATTGCTGATTGAATATTGTCTCTAAATCCTTGATAAATTACCTCCATGCCTCCATCCGTATTAATCCCAGAAAACTCTAAAAACAGAATTCTAAAACTATTTTTTAGTGGTGTTGGATTTTTTCCAATGTAGGTATCATGAAACATTTTTTCAAATTCATTTTTACTATTTTCATCATAATAATATTGTAAAGTTGAAAGAAAAAGAGATTTTCCAAATCTTCTTGGACGTAAAAAAATTAAAAAACTTTCGTTTAAATTTTCTAATTTTTCAATAAATTCTGTTTTGTCTATATAAAAATAATCATTGTTTATTTTTATTTTTCTAAAATTGCTATCTCCATATATTATTTTTTTCATCTTTTGCCTTTTTTAATAATTTTTGATTATAACATTTTAAAAAAAAATCAACCTCTATATAGTATAAAAATGTTTTCTTGTTCCTACGCTAAGCGTGGGAACAAGGGGACTCGTCTAAGATATTTCAAATTCAAATCCTCAATTCTTGTAAATTCTGAGACTCAAAAAGAGATGATTTTCAGATTGGAGCGTTGTCAGCAGGTTCTTGGCAAGATTATGAAAAAATCTCTTGCTCTATTGAAAGAACTTTAGTATAATTTTTTATGTATCAAAATAAAAAAGAACGCCTATATATTTCAGATTTACTAGACGACCCATCGGTTACTTATCCCTCTTATTATGCGTTAAGTGCAAAGATGATGAAAAATGAGATGTTGCATTATGCACTTATTGTTTTGCACTCTTTGGACTTTGAACATTATGAACATCCAACATCGTATGAGGATATTTTTGCTATGTTTTCAGGGGGAATGTACCCTATTTATAAAGAGATGTACGTGGTTGGATATTTTGGAGGAAAGATGATGTATCTTGATGCCAGTGGGTGGAAAGGGATGCCTTGTACACAAGATGTGTTTAAAATGGAGAACTGGATGGTTTGTTAATTACAGCATGCACTAAATTATAGCTTTTCAAAGTAATTTTTGATTAAGATATTGAATATTTAATGCATCTTAACTTTTTAAAGGTCATCAGTGAACAAAATTAAATTTTTTATACTATTACTGCTCTACTCTCTTCAGCTTTTTTCAGGAACACTTCCCTACGATTTAGAAAAAAAATTGGATAGGATTCCCTTAAATAAAAGCAATTATAGTATCTTTATTCAATCAACCTCTAGCCCCATACCTTTAGCTTCTTGGTATGCACACAAAAAGCGTTCTCCTGCTTCTGTTATCAAAGTTTTAACCACTTATTCTGCGTTAATGGAGTTAGGGTATGATTATCGTTGGGAGACGAAGTTTTATTATACAGGAACAATCAAAAGAGGTATTCTGCGTGGGGATTTAATTGTAAAAGCATCAGGAGACCCAACACTGAAAACAAGAGATGTTAACTCTATTGTTTCAGCTATTAAAAGTCAAGGAATTAAACGTATTACAGGTAATATAATTTTAGATAAGAGTGTCTTTAGAATAAGCAGTCGAAACAACTCTGGTTTTGATAAAAATCGTTATAGCCCTTATAACGCTATGCCCGATGCCTTGATGTTTAATCAACGTAAAAGTACAGTTTGTGTCTCTCCTCATGGACGAAAAATTTATATTAACAAAGATATTCCTGATTTGAGTTACAGAGTAATCAATAAAATGAAATCTGTTAATGGCTCATGTCGAGGTAGTCGCTCTTGGCCAAGGGTTAGTATTCGGAATAAGACCATGACTTTTTCAGGTAAGCTTTCTAAAAACTGTTCTGATAGAAAAGTTTGTAAAGTTGTCACTAAACCACACTTATCTTTTTATTATACATTAAAGAGTAAGATTAAAAAGAGTGGTATTAAGTACACAGGAAAAATGAAGCTAAGAGAAACTCCTAAAAGTGCAAAGTATCTTTTTTCTCACTTCTCTAAATCACTTGAAAAGATTATTTCTTTAACGGCTAAAAAGAGTAACAACCTTTTTGCACGACAGATTATGTTGACTTTGGGTGTAACTCAATATGGAAAACCTGGTACATTGCAAAAAGGGCGTAACGGTGTAGAAAGAATACTCAATAAGCACAATATTTTAGAAAAAGGAAAAACCTTTATTGAAAACGGTTCAGGTCTTTCACGAATTTCAAAAATTACAGCTCAATCTTTAGGAAATTTATTTCTTGATGGGTATCAAAATTATGGAGATAGATGGATGCAGACCCTCTCTATTGCAGGTATTGATGGAACAATTAGAAGACGTTTCCGATACTCTTCTGTTTTTGGTCGAGCATGGATGAAAACAGGAACAATACGGGGTGTAGCCAATATTGGAGGGTACGTTCAAGGAGCTTCTGGAGAGATGTATGTAGTGGTTGTTTTAGTTAATGATAAGTACTCTAGAAAATATGGACGGAGACTAGCAAACAAAGTTATAGAATGGGTTGCTGATACTCAATAGGGATTGATATGGATAATTCAGTATTAATTATTATAGCAGGAGGAAAAAGCTCTCGCATGAAACGAGATAAGGCACTTCTTCCTTTTGGGGATTACAACTCTTTGGCTGAATATCAATATAAAAAGTTTCAACCTTTTTTTTCAAAGGTCTATATCTCTGCAAAAAATAATAAATTTGATTTTTCTGTAGAAGTTATAGAAGATGTTTATAATGACTCCTCTCCTTTGGTGGCTTTGGTTTCTATTTTTGAAACATTAACAAAGATAGACGAACTCTTTATTTTAAGTGTTGATGCACCTTTTATAGATGTAGAAGTATTAAAAAAGTTAAAAGAGGAAGCAAAAAAAGAGAGTGCTATCATTGTAGCCGATTCAAAAAATGGTATTGAACCTCTTTGTGCTATCTACAAACGAACAGCTCTTCCTTTTGCTAAACAGATGTTACAAAAGAATCGCCATCGTTTACAAACACTTTTAGAGATTGTTTCCACTCAAAAAGTATTTTTTAGCGACGAAAAACTATTTTTAAATATGAATTACCCTGCTGATTATGAGTTTGCTCAACGATTTTAAAAAAAAGAGAATTGATACTTTTTTGAATTCCGTAGGGTGCTGTTTTCTAACGCACCGTTATTAAAATTGGAATAAAATAAAATTTCGCCGAAAGGCTTTGTTACCCATTTTGGCAAGAGTTCTCTTTTTTACCAATTTTAATAACGGTGCGTTAGAAAACAGCACCCTACCTAATTCTTGCTATAATATATTCAAAAAAAGTTAAAGGAGAATATTAATGTACCAAAAATTAATAATTCTAGGGATTTCGCTATAGGGGTAGGGAAGAAATTCTCCCCTACCCCTATAGCAAAACTTCTGATTCTATTGAGGTATCCATAAATATATATTTTTAAAAGAAGTTTAGGATGGTAAGCTGGTTGTCCATCTGTTGACTTTAGAGGCGATTTTGTAAAGTCTAGTTCTACCATATCCAAGAGTTCAACATAATCCTCTAATCCTCTATTGCTCTTACTTGATTATCTTCACTTACATACTCATCTATACTTGGTGGAAGATGTAACTCTTCCTTTCTATCCTTACCTTCTTTATATATATTACTCATTTGAAATCCCTTTACCTTTGGGGCTTTTGTTAAATAATAGCACTCAATATATTTATTTTAGTTTAAAATTATTCTGTTTTATTAAAGTAATGGTTCTTTCACAGTCTCAGTGGTCACCTCTATTTAAACCTTTTTTTCCACTCTTTTTCAAACTTTTTACGTTTCATAAATGAGAGTTTTTCTATAAAGACTTTACCGTCTAGGTGGTCAATTTCGTGTTGAATGGCAATGGCTAAAAACTTGTTGTTTTCAATGGTCTTTTTTTCTCCATGACGGTTGTGATACTCTAAAACAATGTGTTCTGCACGTTCAATATCTTCATAGATACCAGGAATACTTAAACAGCCCTCTTGATGCTTACATGAACCCTCTTTTTTGATAAAAATAGGATTGATGATTTCTAATGTTTCACTTTTAATAGGAAGAGCATCATCATCATTTTCATCTGGAAGATTAATAATAAGAACACGCTTGGTTACACCAATTTGAATGGCAGCTAGACCAACTCCCTTTTTAGAGAGCATGGTATCGTACATATCTTCTAAAAGGCTATGCAGTTCACTGTCAAACTCATTAACCTCTTTGGATATAAGTTTAAGCCGTTTATCGGGATAGATTACAATATCTCTTACCATTTTGAACCTTAGCTAAAACTCTTGGTTAAAATTTGGTCAATAAGTCCATATTCTACAGCTTCGGCAGAAGACATAAAGTTATCTCTCTCTGTATCTTTTTCAAGTCTTTTTGCTGTTTTATTACAGTTGTCAGCCATAATCTCATTTAGAGTATCTTTTAGGCGTTGAATCTCTTCGGCTTGAATTTGAATATCGGTTGATTGACCTTGAGCTCCACCTGATGGTTGGTGTATCATAATTCGTGCATTAGGAAGAGCATAACGCTTACCTTTTGCTCCTGATGAAAGTAAAAAAGCACCCATAGACGCTGCTTGCCCAATACAGATGGTTACGATGTCTGGCTTAATATAATTCATTGTATCAAACATTGCTAATCCTGAAGTAATCACACCACCTGGGGAGTTGATATAAAAATAGATGTCTTTGTCTGGGTCTTGTGCTTCAAGAAAAAGAAGTTGAGCCACAATGGTTGATGCCACTTGGTCATTAACTTCACCACTTAACATAATAATTCTATCTTTTAATAGTCTTGAATAGATGTCATAGCTTCGCTCTCCACGACCTGTTTGTTCTACAACGTAAGGAATATAACTCATTATTTGTACCTTTATTATTTAAATATTTAATTGTTAGGAGAATACACTTTTTTTACTTAGAAAAGTATTCATAAAAGAAGAAGAGTCCCAAGCGTAGGCTTGGGAATATAAAAAGTTGAAAAAGATTACTGCTCAATACCAATAATTTTAGCAAATAGTTTATCTTCAATCATTCCCATTTTAACAGCAGGAAGAAGATTGTTTTTTTGGTAGTATTCAATAACTTGTTGAGGGTCTTGACTAGACATCATTGCTTCGTAATAGATGGTTTGAGAAACTTCTTGGTCATTTACTTCAATTCCTTCTTTTCTTGCTAGTGCATCTACAAGGAATGTAGCCTTAACAGAACGAACAGCATCTTCTCTTACAGAATCTCTAAGTTCATCAATTTTAGCATCGTTATCTTTGTACTCTGCTAATTCATCTTCGCTCATCTCTTTTGCTTTGTTGTTGATTTGAGCATCAATCTCTTGGTCAACAATATTTTGTGGTAAATCAAAATTATACTCTGCAACCAATGCTTCGATAAGTTGTGGTTTTAATGTTTCATTGTAAAGTTTAGAAACTTTTTCAGATTTAACTTGCTCTGCAATTTTTTCTTTTACAGTATCTGCTGTTGCATTATCATCACCTGGAATTAATCTTTTAACCATGTCTTCATCAAGCTCTGCTGATGATTTCGCTTTGATTTCATTCAATGTTACTGTAAATACAGCTTCTTTTCCTGCAAGGTCTGTTGATTGATAATCTTCTGGGAATATTACGGTTAAATCTTTTGTTTCGCCTTTATTTAATCCTATCATTTGCTCTTCAAAACCAGGAATAAATTGACCAGAACCTATAATAAGCTCAAAGTTTTCTGCTTTTCCACCTTCAAACTCTTCTCCATCAATTTTACCAACAAAATCAAATGTAGCTTGGTCATCTGTTGCCAAAACTCTCTCTTCTGTAATTTTTTTAAATGGTGCATTGTTGTCAAGAAGTGTTTTAAGTCTCTCTTCTATTTCACTATCTTCTACGGTTGGTTCATCATAGCTTGGTGCTAATTTATCATAACCTTCTGCTTCGATAGTTGGACGTAATGAAATTATAAGCTCAACATCAACACCATCTCCAACTTTTTCATATTTTTTAAATGATGGGTCTGAAATAATATCTGCTTGATTAATATTTAACTCTTTTTTTGCTGTTTCAACAATCTCTTGTATCGCTTGACTTTCAGCATCACCTGCTAATTGTTCTGCATACATTCTTTTGATTGTAGTTACAGGTACTTTACCTTTTCTAAATCCATCTACGTTAGCAGTTTTTGCTAGTTGTTTTGCTGCTTTTGTAATATTTTTTTCAATGTCTGCAGACTCAATTTTTGCTACTACCAATACATTTGCTGTATCGGTTTTTGTTGCTGTAATATTCATTACAATCCTTTTCTACCAAAATAATTTGGGAATTTTAGCAGAAATAGGCTAAAACCCTTTAGTTATACGATTAAATAACTTAGACTTTATACCATAAAAATGGTAGGAGTTATTATTGGATAGCGTCTTTTTGTTCGTACAATGTATTTTCGTATAATAGAACGTAGTTCATCTTGAATTGCTTTAGGAGATGAGATTTGTTTCTCTTCTGCATTAATTAAAAATGTTTCAATCATATTTTGAATCTCATGTGCAAAACGTTTATCTTCTTTATTGGGAACTAAGCCATGTGTGTTTATAACAGCTTTTCCAACAATTTTCTTTGTCGATTTATTGATTTGTAGAGCAATATTAACCACACCATCTAGTGAAAGTTTTTGTCTGTCTTCTATTACGTCCGATTGAATCTCTTGGTTGTTCTGATTGTCAATATAACTCTTACCTGTTTTAACTGTTTTTACTTTTTTAAGATATTTGGTGGTAATCTCAATTTGGTCTCCATCGCTCATAAGCAAGATATTTCTACTGTCTACCCCACAAGAGATAGCTGTTTTTGAGTGCTTATGAATATGGTTGTACTCTCCGTGAACAGGCAAAAAGAATTTAGGTTGAACCAAACGTAAAATAAGTTTCTGCTCCTCTTGGCTTGCATGACCTGAAACGTGAATGTTATCAAAATCTTTATAACGAACGGTTACACCTGCTTTGACAAGTTTGTTCATAAGTGATGAGACCGAACCTTCATTTCCTGGAATAGCATGAGCCGATATAATAATGGTGTCACTTGGTTTTAACTTAATGTGTCGATGTTCATTCATTGCCATTCTTGACAATGCAGCCATCGCCTCACCTTGTGAACCTGTAGTTACTACCAATATTTGATCTTCAGGGTATTTAGGAACTTCATGTGCATCAATAAAGTGTTTATCTGGAATGTCTACATAGCCTAAACGTCTTGTTGTTTCAATGTTTCTCTCCATTGAACGACCAATAACACAAATTTTTCGTCCAACAGCAATTCCACGCTCCATTGCTTGGTAAATACGGTGTGTGTTTGAAGAGAAGGTTGACATAATTACACGTCCTTTTGCAAGGTCAAATAGAGTATCAAATGTTTTACCCACTACAGCTTCTGATTTTGTAGCTCCAACATTATGAGAGTTAGTACTGTCTGAAAAGAGACAAAGTACCCCTTTTGCTCCATAGTGAGCATAACGTTGTAAATCCATGGTCTGATTGTCAATTGGTGTATGGTCAATTTTAAAATCAGCCGTATGAATAAATGTACCTGCTTTAGATTCAATTGCCAAAGAACAGGCATCAATAATAGAGTGTGTGTTGTGCATCCACTCAATTTTAAATCCACCAACTTCGTACTGTTTTCTTTTTGTTATGTAGTTAAAAAGTTTTACATCCTCCATAAGCCCATGCTCTTGAAATTTATTTTCAATCATTGCCAAGGCAAGTGGTGTTCCATAAATAGGAAACTTTAACTCTTTAAAAAGATAGGGAACTGCTCCAATATGGTCTTCGTGAGCGTGGGTAATAATTACGGCTTTAATTTTACTCTTAATCGTATGTAAATAAGAGAAATCAGGAACTAAAATATCAACTCCATGCATGGTTTCATCGGGGAAAGACATTCCTACATCAATAATAAAAGCAGAATCTTCATCTTCCATGACTGCCATATTTCCACCAATTTCTCCAAGACCACCAAGAGGGGTAAATCTAATTTTATTTTTGTTGTCTACTTCAATCTGTTTCCATGGATTCATCCGTAAATCATTAACTACTTCATTTTCAGCCAAAGAAGCTTTCATCGCATCACTCATTGGTCCCGGAACAAATTTCTTTGGTCGTCTTCCACCAGCACTCTTGTTGTTCTTTTTATTTTGATTAGGATTTGGTTTAGGATTTGCTTTAGGACTGCTTTTATGCTGATTTTTATTTTGGTTTGGATTTGGTTTTTTATGATTTACTATTTTTTTTACTTCTTTTGCATTTCCATTAATTTCTTTATTTGGAACAATCGCATTTCCATTAATCTCTTTGTCTTCTTTGTGAACATTTCCATTCACAACTGGTGTGGTTGCTCTTGGTCTTCTATGAGGATTTCCTGCACGTCTTGGACGTTCTGGTCTATCTCTTCTTGGTTTCGTCGGATTTGTAGTCTCTGATGTATTGCTTATTTGTTCTTTTTTCTCATTGTTGTTTTGTTCTTCCATCTATATTATCCTTGTTTAATTCATTATATAAGTGATGATACATAGATGTCTCAGCTTCATGAGGTCTGATGGTTAGACTTACTTCTAAATGTTGAAGTAGTGCTTCAATTTTATCTTTGTCGTAGTGAGTCGCCAAGTTTTTAGAGAGTTTTTTCCGTGGCTGTTTAAATGCAACTTTTAAAAAATCTTCAAAATCTTTATTATCCTCACTTCGTGTTTTTCGTATTAAAAGAATAGAAGAGGTTACTTTTGGAGGAGGAACAAAATTCTCTGCACCAACATCAAATAGAAGCTCTCCAAATCCAACAGTTTGGGTTAAAACCGAAAGTCCTGAAAATGCTTTCTCTCCTGATTGTGCTGAAAATTTTTGGGCTACCTCTTTTTGAACCATTACCAAAACGGATTGGCAATTCTCATCTTTTAACGCTTTCAAGATAATATTGGTGGCTATATAATAAGGAAGGTTTGCAACCAAATGATAAGGTTCATTTAGCAGTAAATTATTTTCCCAATGTTTAAGCACATCTCCACAATTTATTTTTAGTGTTTCAGCGTGGATAGATTCACTAAATGTTGTCTGGAGATGTTCACATAATCTTTTATCAACCTCAAATGCTGTGACATTTCGAGTTGTAACCAACTCTTTGGTTAGATCACCTAAGCCAGGCCCAATTTCTGCAACTCTTAAGTTGTCGTTGGGAATCGATTGGACGATCTGTTTTATAATAGCATCATTTTTTAAAAAATTTTGACCATATCTTTTATTTGCAAACTCTGACAGATTTTCAATTTTGTTCATTCTACACAATTCTTACTTATAGGATTCTTTTATATATATTATCTATATAAATTTTGTTGGCTATAATTCTACCATAAAAAATAATTTTTTTGTTTATGGATTTTGTAGGTGTAAATTCAAATTTTATATCTTGTGACTAACTATATACTCATATAAAGATTGAAGGAATTTAGCTGTATCTCCCCTATAGTCCTCTTTTGTGTCAGATATAATCTCCAAAAGTAATTCTTTATCAAATTTTTCAAGAAGTTGATAAACTGTCTCTTTAAACTTAGGAAGCTCACAGTGTACTATTTCCCAAATCTCTTCAGCATCAATACCAAAATATTCATGCACAATTAAATTTCTAAAATCAACTATAATTCTATGCTCCTTTGAGAGCTGTTTTGAACCAATAAGATGTTTTGTTGCTTCACCAATAATTTGCAACTCTCTCATTGTTGCATCAAAACTTTTTTCATCATGATAAAAATCATCGGCATTATTATGGTCTGCATGATAACGAGCTATTTTCTCCATAGCTACAAGCAAATCTATTGCAAATAGTTCAATAACTCTCTTAGGCATAAATTATCTCTTTTTGAATAGATTTTCTAATATAAGTTCGCAATGAATCCAAATAACCAATATCAACAGATTTATTAAATGCCTTTTCGAGATAGGTTTTTAGTTGATAACGATTGCTAAAACTTTTTGTGGAGGTAACAATAGCCAAATCAATATCACTTTGATGGTTTGCTTCATCTCTAGCATAAGAACCAAAAAGACCAATAGCATCAATATTAAAATGCTCTTTTAGATACATCTTTTGCTCTCTTAAAAAATCTAATATTTCTATTTTTGTCATTTTTAGCCTCTTTTTAATTTTATTATATCATGAATTCCTTTGTTACTATGCTGTGTTGGAGTTGTAGTTCACACCCCTGCCATTTAGCAATCTCAATTTGAGAATACCCAATTTCGTTCTTGGTATCCCTAAAATGTTCCTCCAATGATTTTGATTTTGTTGGTATAATATTACTCCTTTGGCTATGTCATTTTGGAATTTTATTGTAAAAAGTGGAGATTTGACGGCAGGGGTGTAGGTCCAAGGGGCTAAAGATTATGCTTCTTTGCGTTCTATTATTGATACTTCTCGAAAAAGAGGGTTAAATGAATTTGATTCTTTAGTTGGGATTATGTCGGGAAATAGTGTTTTTTAGGGGTGAGTAGTTACAAAATATCAAATAAGAAATATATGGATACCCACCCAAAAAACTCCATCCCTAAAATCTCCTCAAATACAAACCCTATGAATGCAAGCATTTACAGCCTTTTTTAAATCTTCTTTAAATCTATTGAAACTGGGCATATCTATCTGATTAGGGTCACACTTTTTAGCTATCTCTTCGTGTGTTTGACCACATGTTAACTTTTCGATTGTTACGGTGGTGGCTTTGAATTTGGCTCTGCTGTTAGACTTGGTTTTGCTTCCTGCTGTTTTGAGTTTGGGTGGGGGTTAAGGTCAATCCGACATAGGGCAAAGGGCAGACACGGAGGTCGCCCCTACGGTCGCATAGGTTAAACAATGTTTATTTAATTTAAATATTATAAAAACCCGTCATAAAACCAAATTTTTCAAATATATTCGGCTCGTAGTGTCTGCCCTTATTCGCATAAATCAATATCCATTCTGTAAAAAATATTGTTTCAATCCTCTTTAAAAAAGAAAATAATGGACGCATGACCAGGAAATAAGAAGCTTTAATTAAGTTTTATTTTCAAATATTTTCCCCACACTCTTACTACTCAACCCCAAGAATCGAGCTACCTCAGCTTTACTATAACCATACCCAACAGCCCTAATAGCATTCTCTTTTCGGTTAATATCTCTATCTGCCTCAAAAAAAGTCTCCAACCGTTTATATAAAACCGTTATCTCTCCATCTTTGGTCACTATCTTAGGAGTAGCATATATATCCAAAAACTCATCTTCACTCATCTCTTGATTAATATATCGTTCATACTCTTCTAAGGTCATATCAAATATTAGTGAACCATTTAAAAATTTATAAAAACCTCCTCTATTTTTCCATTGAAAGTAGGATTGATAAGGATATTCTGAAATATCTCTAACCATACGAGCCACTATAGGATTTCTTTCAATATATTTAGCCACTATCCAAGCATGAGCCTCATCATAAAGATAATAAGACAAATAACGCCCTTGCCAAAAGTGACCTGTTCGTTTGTATTTTCGGTTAAAGTACATTGAGTATGTACCATTAAGATATTGGATAGCTTCGGAAATATTCTCCTCTTTGGTCTCTAGGAGTAGATGATAATGATTGGTCATAAGACAATAGACATGAAGCTTGATATTAAAATCTTCCAACATCTTTTTTAGAAGTTCCATAAACTGTTGGTAGTCTGCTTCTTCTACAAAAATATTGCGTTTCTCTACACCACGATTTATAATGTGGTAAGTACCTTGGTGGGTTATGCGTTGTTTTCTTGGGATGATGGACTCCTTTTTTTGGTTTAGGGTAGAAGTCTATCATCTTTTAGTTAAAGTTTAAATTAAGTTTTATTCCCTATTTGGGGTCTGACCCCTTGCTTTTTGCTTTCTACCTGACCCTAGTGGTGGTATTACCTTTGGCTTTTATAACACTTATGTTACAATATATCAATAACCTAAAAGGAGTTAATAGTGCAAACAATACAATTAGATGTTCATAGCAACCATATAGATTTTTTACTCTCTATGCTCCAAAATCTAAAAGATGGCATTATAGAAAATATTATAGTAGATAAACCGATGGCTAACACTTCTATTGAAAATAGTACAATCCGTTTAAGTTCTATAGATACTGAACGCTTTTTAGAAGCACTTGATAGACCACCTAAAATATATCCTAAACTAAAAAAGGCTTTTAAAGAGTACGAAAACGGTCAGATAAAGATTTGAGATGCAAACCGTTCCACTTGATAAAAAAAGACACAATCGAAAAGCTTTTGATTGTGAAATTACTGCTCTTAATGACTATCTACACTCAATGGCAAGTCAACAGGCTTTAAAAGATAATACACGAACTTATATTTTAGAGAACAGTGAAAATCCATCCGATATTGTAGGCTACTATACACTCACTATGACAACCATAGAACTTTCTAAATTACCACCAAAATTACAAAAAAAGCATTTTAACAATTCCTCTTCAGCTCTTATTGCTAGACTGGCTGTAGATAAAAAATATAAACATAGAAAAATTGGTTCATGGTTACTCATTGATGCTCTCAAAAGAGTTTTGAATGCTAGTGATATTATTGCTTTTCCTATGGTTATTGTTGATGCAAAAGATGGTGTTGTAGAGTTTTATGAAAAGTTTGGTTTCTCTCCATTTTTAAATGAAGAGAAAAAGTTGTATTTGCCAATTGCTACTATTAGAGCTAATTTTAGTGATTAGGCAAAGGGGGAAAGCTTTAATTAAGTTTTATTCCCTATTTGGGGTCTGACCTGGGATTTGCAGTTTAAGTTTACTTTAATATCTCACTTTTGTTCTTTTGGAATCTCATTAAAACCCTAAATAGTAGTGTTTTAAGCTATTAAGAATAAGCTATTTTTTAATAAAAGAATAAAATATCTCAATTTCATTCTTGCTAATACTCTTGATAAGCCTAAACATAGGCATTTATAGATTGAGATAGAACTTAAAAGAATGTAGTGTTTCTTACTTAAAGTAAACTTAAACTGCAAATCCCAGGTCTGACCCCTAATTCTTTCTATTTTTTTTGAATAACAACTGTAGCTTGACCAATATTACAGGGTTCATCAAGTTTACATGTTCCTGTTCCTATCACATCATCTATTGCAATATCTTTATCATAAACTTCAACATACCAAGAATTACCTGTTGATTCAAATGCAACTACACATCTATATTGATTTTTACAATTCTTATTAAAATTAACTTTTTCTTTATTAAGCTTCAATAAAATATCTGGAGAACCACCTTTTGCATCCCATGGTTTACCATTACCTTTTGATGCTTTAACATCTATTACAGCCATATAACTGTCAGCTTGAACTAAACTTCCTAATACAATTAACGTAAACAATATTTTTTTCATAAAAATCCTTTTTATTTTATTTCCATTTTTAATAAATTAAGTGTTTTATCACACCCCCATATTATCAATAACCCCCTGAATATCCCTATCAAACTTCAACTCCCCTTTTAAATAGAGCTGAAATAGCTTCTGCTCATATTTGAGCTTATCTTTGATTGTATCTTTTTTTCTCTCTATGATTCTTCTTATCTGCTCTTGAGCTAGTGCTTTGGTGGTGGAGTTTTGGAGTAGGAGCTTTTTCTTTTCGTGGAAATCTTTTTTAATTTTTTCGCCATTTTTGAAGATTTTGAATTTTAGGCTTTGTACTTTTTTTCTTACTTTAATTGGTTCATACTCAAAAAAATAGTCTCCTTTCTCTTTTAACTCTCGGTATGCCATATCTAAAACTCTGGCTTTAAAATTGTTGAATCTATCATAACTTTTTGGAATATCAATTTTGCCTGTTTTAAGGTTATATTCGCCTAGTAAAAGCTCTTTGAAATCTTGTAAATCGTACTCGAACTCTAATATATTTTTGTTTTTATAGCTTTCACTCTGTTTTGCTTTTATCTCTAATACCTCATACATTTTGGCACTATATTGAGACTCAAAACTAAGTATTTTTTCAAAACTAAGCTTGGTATAACTCCCTTTTTTAAACTTGTTATTTAGGTCTAATAGAAATGGTTTTAAAGATTTATCAAACCGATATTGAACCATCTCTGTTTTTTTATCTATCTTAAAATAACTCAAAAGCATGGTTTTTTCTGTCTCATATTCACTATCTTCTATTACAATCACTTTTCCCATAAGCACCAATAGCGTTCTATCAAGACGTTTCCAATGTCTTCGCTCTATTTTTAATATCTCTAATAGCTCATTCAAGGGTATTGTATAGGTGCAAAAATCTTTATCATCTCTGTTAATCAAACTTGCCATGTGTGCAACAAATCGAGTCTGATAGATATTTAAAGTATATTTAGCTCTTATTAATTTGTTATCTTTTACTATTAAATCTTTACTCAGAATATAATCCTTTTTAACGAATTATAACTTAAACTACATTAATCTTATATGTAGCTCATATTCCCAAAGTGTAGTTTTTACAATTTTAGATTTTGATTTTTGGCTCTGATAATAGATGCTTTTCATCAAATTATGAACTTTTTTAACAATAAATAGAGAGATACATCATAAAAACTACATAAATGTATATTGTAGCTACACCAACACTTCTGTAGTTTATATCAACACCTTTGTAGTTTTTATCTAAATTTTATCGACAGTTTTGTAGTCTATAACAACACTTTTGTAGTTTTTAGAGCTATAAAATTGAGTAGAAGATAGATTATATTTAATCTGATTAATTTAGGATAAAAGCACTATTTTATAGGCTTTAAGACTGTTTTTTTGCATTTTCTTTTAATCTATTTTTGATTTTCACTTTTCCCCTCTAAAACAATAAAACGGTAAGATGTAAAAACAGAAAACATGGGATTTTGAAGGTAGTGATATTTTTTTTTACTTTCCCTTGATTTCTTATTTTTTAAATCTATAGCTTGAGATGATTAGGATAGAATAATTTAGATTTCAAAAAAAGTAACATCTTGACAAAATACACCAAATGGTATATAATCAAGCATATAAACCAAAATAGGAGTTAAACAATGTCTGCAAAAGTACAAACAAGTCTGCGTTTAGATGAAGATATTTTAATAGAAGCTAAACAGATACTAAAAGCATTGGGGCTAAATTTTACAGAAGCTGTTAATATTTTTACAAATATGGTTGTTCAAGAGAAGGGTCTGCCTTTTGCTGTTAAAATTCCAAATAAAGAGACGCTTCAAGCTATAAAAGAGTTTGAAAATGGAGAGACAGAAAAGGTAACTTTGGCAGAGTTAGAAGAAGAAGCAAAACTATGTTTGCGTTAGAGAGAGTTAAAACATTTAAAAAAGATATTGCTAAACTAAAATTTTCTAATCAACACTATGCAAAATACATTCTATATTTAGGCTATCTATTAAATGAAAAAGAGCTACCACCCGAAGCCAAAGACCATGACCTAAAAGGCAAATGGAGTGGTTACAGAGAGTTTCATATTAGTGGAGATTTAATTTTGATTTATAAAATTCAAGATGAAACACTTTATCTTTTAAGAATAGGTTCTCATTCGCAGTTGTTTGAGTAGAGTATGGGGCGTTTATATCAAGAAATGACAAAAAGATTGTCTTTGGTTCTGCTTTTATCTTGGTGGTTATGGCGTATGGATTAACTTTTCTAAAGGTCGATAGCAACAGCATAAAATATTTTGGAGAAGAGACAACCGTAAGGAGTGGAAGCACCTTTATAGAAGAGAAGATAACAGGCTCTATGACTTATGAGATTATATTGGATTCCAAACGAAAAGAGGGGGCAAAAGAGCCAAAGTTCCTAAAAGAGATTGTAAAATTTGAAAAGGAGCTAAAGGCAAATTTCCCAAATGTAACCTTTACCACTTCATTAAAAGATATTGTAACAAGAATGCAAAAAGTGCTAAACCAAAACGCCACAGAACCCATTCCAAACAGCCAAAATATGGTAGCTCAATATCTGCTCTTATACTCAATGAGCCTCCCACAAGGAATGGAGCTAAATGACAAAATCGACACCACCGAAGAGTACTTACGCCTAAGCATCAACAGCAATATTCAAGACACCTCAAAAGATTTAGCCATGATAGATTGGATAGAAAATTGGTGGAGCAAAAACACCCCATACTCTGCCACAGTCCAAGGTCAAACAAGCATCTTTGC
>Ga0256826_1000981_pt1 | contig 17750 bp, 13 predicted proteins | sample CV79metaG_FD_185975 | JGI IMG/M metagenome (GOLD analysis project Ga0256826, IMG submission 185975) | Hydrothermal vent microbial communities from East Pacific Rise, Pacific Ocean - CV79 | ecosystem: Environmental > Aquatic > Marine > Hydrothermal vents | place: Pacific Ocean: East Pacific Rise...
CATGGAGGAAATTAGCAGAATGGGAAAATGAATTAAAAGATCATTTTGAAACTGCCTATAAAATGCTGGGAGCAGCAATTAATCCATATATGGGTACTAGCGATACTGCTTTTCAGCAGCTAGCAAAAGAGATAGGAAAGCAAGATAGCTTTGAGACTACTAAAGTTGCTGTTTATTTTGGCGAGAAAGACCAAACGGTTGACGACCCCTATTTTGAGGGGAAAGGCCCAAACAGAACTTCGTGTAGTTATTGTGGTTCGTGCATGACCGGCTGTCGAAATAATGCTAAAAACACACTCGACAAAAACTATCTCCATCTTGCTCAACAACTTGGCGCGACTATTCTGTCGGAAAACGAAGTTATTGATGTTCTTCCAACTACTGAAGGATATCAAGTATCGTTTAAGTCGGCCACCACATACTTCTCAAAAACTAAAACCGTAGCTTCAAAAGGTATTATTTTTTCTGGAGGTGTTTTAGGTACTATCCCTCTCCTACTTAAACTAAAAAAATCATCGCTCCCCAAGCTTTCAAATATGGTTGGAGCCGATATTAGATCGAATAATGAAGCACTTATTGGGAATATTACTTTTAATAAAGATATGGATATGTCGGATGGGATTGCCATTGGTTCTATAATAGAATTAGATGAAAATTCGCATATTGAACCCGTAAGATATGGTCATGGCTCCGGCTTTTGGAAAATATTAATGGCTCCCATGATCAGCGAAAAGAATATCATTAAAAGGCTTGGTAAATTATTGATTTTCCCCTTCCTAAATCCTATAAGAAGTTTTAAAATGATGTTTACTGATGATTTTGCTAAACGAGCATCTATTATACTATTTATGCAGCACTTGGATAGCACATTAAATTTAAAACAAAATATTTTTGGAGGATTAAAAACCCAAATAGAAAAAGGAAAAGCTCCTACAGCATTTATTCCGGAAGCACATAGCATTGCGAATAAGTACTCGAAGATTATTAACGGCGAATCCATGGTATTGGCGACAGAAACTATTTCTGGAATTCCATCCACTGCACATATTCTGGGAGGTGCTGTTATGGGAGAAGACATCAACCAAGGTGTCATTAACAAAGACAATAAGGTTTTTGGTTATGAGAATATGTATATTTGTGATGGTTCCATGATTTCGGCCAATCCCGGTGTAAACCCATCACTAAGTATCACAGCAATTTCTGAGCTAGCCATGAGCAAAATCCCACATAAAAGCAGGGATCTGGTAAAACCACAAATAAGCCAATAAAAAACATTTCACCGTCAAAAGATATTTGTTATTTTTGCCAGTTCTTAAACTATATTGATTATGAAAAAAGTTTTCATCGTTTTGACACTTGCAATGATATTTATGTCTTGTAATAATAATCCAGATAAGCTAGCTACGGATTTGATTAACAATCCTAATACGGCAAATGGCATAAACGAGAATACTGCAAGACCAATCATAGAATTTGTAAAAAACGAACACGATTTTGGACAGGTTCTGCAAGGTGAGATTGTGAGTTACAGCTTCCGTTTTACCAATACAGGGAATGCCGATTTAATAATTACAAATGTTAGTACCAGTTGCGGTTGCACAGCTTCTGAATATCCTGTTGATGCAATTAAACCCGGTGAGACAAAAAAAATTAAAGCAATATTTGATAGTGAAAACAGGAGTGGTTTCCAAAATAAACGAATTACAGTATTAACAAATGCTACTCCGGCTAAATCTATTCTTAAAATAAAAGCAAATGTAATTGACCCTACTAATTAGCCTGCTATAATTGCATGTAAAAAAGTAGCCAATTAGAGAAAGTAAATAAATAAGTAATCATACAAAAATTAAAAAATGAATTTATTATCAGTATTATTAATGACTCCTCCAGCAGATGGTGGTGAGCAAGGTGGACTCATGTCATTCTTGCCACTCATACTAGTTATAGTGGTTTTCTACTTCTTTTTCATCAGACCACAAATGAAAAAAAGTAAAGAACAAAGAAAATTTAGAGAGGATTTGAAAAAAGGTGATGAGGTATTAACAAACGGAGGTATTGTTGGGAAAATTATAAAAATGGACGAAACCACAGCCGTTATTGAAACTGAAGGTCAAACAAAAATTAAAGTTGTTAAAACAGTTTTAGTTCCAAAAGACACCATTTTAGGTCAACAAAAGTAAATACAGGTTTATTATTGTAAACAACCCTCTGTTATTCATTTTGTATAACATGGGGTTTTTTTTATACTTTTACCAGAGTAAACATTGCTATGGAATCATTTTTAAAAATCAAGAATAAAAAGACTATTATTTTTTTAATCAGTGTAGGAATTTCTACATTTATGTGGCTGCTGATTAAACTTTCCAAAGAGTACGAGATTGCTATTAACGTGCCCATTAATTATGTGAATGCTCCCACAGATAAAATGATGCTCACTGCTGCTGATTCAATCATCAATGTGAATATTATTGATAATGGGTTCGATCTTTTAGGAGAAAGCATTATGAGTGCATCAAACCCAATTACTCTTGATGTTAATAAATTCAGGAAAAGAAAACAGAATAACAACAAAACAAAATATTTTATTCTTAGCAATACTCTTTATGATAATATCAAACAAATATTTGGTTCTTCTACAAAAATAACCGAAATAAAACCCGATAGTTTGATACTATCTTTTGAAAAATTGATGTCGAAAAAAGTAAGAGTAACTCCTCATATAAAAATTAAATTAGCTCCTCAGTATCAATTAGCCAAGCCAATCAATATTTTACCCGACTCTATCATTCTATACGGAAGTTTTCAAGAGTTGCAGAAAATAGATAGCGTAAACACAAATTCAACTGAGATTGACAATTTAGAAAACGATATCGATACCAATTTGGAGCTAATATTACCTTCTTCAATAAAATCTGAGACCAAAAAAGTACACCTAAATATTGATGTGGAAAAATTTACAGAAGCTAGTCTGGCAATTCCAATACAAACTGATTTTGATGCTGGTACACAAATAAAGATTTTTCCAAAAAATATTCAAATCAAATATGCAATTTCTCTGGAGAATTTTCATTCAATTAGCGCAGATCAATTCAAGGTTTTTGGTATTCAAGATTCTCTGGCAACTGCCAAACTAAATATTGTTTTGGTAAAACACCCTAAAAATATTAGAGTGATTGACTACTCACCAAAAATGGCTGAATTTATAATTATAAAATAATGCTGAAAATTGGATTAACAGGAAATATAGGCAGTGGTAAAACATGGGTTTGTAAGGTATTTGAAGCTCTCAGCATTCCCGTATTTTATGCCGATTTAGAAGCTCGAAAAATTTTAAATACTGCAACTATTATTGAAGAAATAATTGATGTTTATGGAAGCTCAGTGAAACTCAGCCATAAGGAAATAGATAGAAAAGCATTGGCCAATATTGTTTTTAATGATGCCCTACAACTCAAAAAACTCAATCGAATAATTCACCCCAAATTAACGGATACCTTTTTAAGGTGGGCAGATGCCAAAGATAATTTTCCGTATGTAATTCAGGAAGCTGCAATCCTTTTTGAAAATGGTTTTGACTCAATAATGGACAAAAATATTACTGTTACAGCTCCTCAACAATTAAGATTGCAAAGAGTTATGGAAAGAGACTTGGCAACCAAAGAAGAAGTACTAGCAAGAATGGCTCATCAGTGGTCCGACGAGAAAAAAGCTAAAGCTGCCGATTTTATTATCAATAACGATGGTAAACAAATGATTTTACCACAAGTATTAAAAATTCATCATAATTTTATTTTATAAAATGATATTTCAAATATCCCAAAAACTCCAACTCAACAAAGATCAAATACAACAAGTTATTGGCTTACTAAACTCCGATGCAACCATCCCGTTTATTGCTCGCTATAGAAAAGAAAAAACCGGTGGATTAGACGAAGTCCAGATTACAAGCATTAGGGATTTGGCCTTACAAATAACAACTTTAAACAATAGGAAAGAAAGCATTATAAAGTCTTTAACAGAACAAGATTTATTGACGCAGGAAAGACTTCATCAAATAAACAATATTAAAGATAAAGCCGAACTTGAAGATTTCTACCTTCCTTTTAAACCCAAAAGAAAAACAAAAGCTAGTATTGCCAAAGAATATGGACTAGAACCCTTGGCAAAAATGATGATGTCGCAAAACCATAGCAATATTGATATGGCTGCTGAACGATTTATAAATTCTAATGTAGAAGATAGAAAAGCTGCCTTGCAAGGAGCTAGAGATATTATTGCGGAATGGATAAGCGAAAACATTTGGATCAGAAAAAGACTTAGGCAACTCTTTTGGCGCGATGGTTTGCTCATATCAAAAGTGATTAAAGGCAAAGAAGAATCCGGATATAGATTCCAGATGTACTTTGATTATAAAGAAAGCTTAAGACGGGCACCTGCCCACAGAATCCTAGCTATGTTTAGAGGAGAAAACGAAGGGGTATTACGAGTAAAAACAATGCCGGAAGAACAGGAAGCCTTAAGAATAATTGAAAGACAAATTCTAAAGGCACAGTCTGTATCCAACCATCATATTTCACTGGCTTGTAAAGACTCCTATAAAAGACTTTTGCATCCTAGTTTACAAACCGAAATAAACCAAGAACTAAAAGAAAAAGCCGATTTGGATTCCATCCAAATTTTCTCGAAAAACTTAAAAGAACTATTATTAGCTCCTCCATTAAAAAACAAAAGAATAATGGCTCTTGATCCCGGTTTTAGGACAGGCTGTAAACTAGTTTGTTTAAATGAAAATGGAGACCTTTTGCATAATGAAACTATTTACCCTCATCCTCCAAAAAGAGAAAGCAAACAAGCTGCTCATAAATTAAACTCTTTAGCAGATGCTTACAGAGTTGATGTAATTGCTATTGGTAATGGAACAGCAGGAAAAGAGACCGATATTTTTGTAAGAAATACTTGGTTTAAAAATCCTATAAAAGCCATAATGGTTAACGAGAGTGGCGCATCAATATATTCAGCATCGGCCATTGCGAGAGAAGAATTCCCAGATTATGACGTTACAGTAAGAGGAGCTGTTTCTATTGGCAGAAGGTTGATTGACCCTCTTTCTGAATTGGTAAAAATAGACCCAAAGTCTATTGGCGTTGGGCAATACCAACATGATGTAGACCAAAACCTACTCTCAAAAAACCTAGACGAAACCGTGATGAGTTGCGTGAACGCTGTTGGAGTGGATTTAAATACTGCCGGAAAGCAATTACTTAGTTATGTTTCGGGAATAGGACCCACCATAGCAGAAAATATAATAGCCTACCGAAAAGAAAATGGAAATTTCACAAACAGAAAGCAATTGTTAAAAGTAAAAAGACTTGGCCCAAAAGCTTATGAACAAGCCGCAGGTTTTTTAAGAATCGAAAATGGCAAACATGTTTTAGATAATTCATCTGTACATCCTGAGAGCTATCATATTGTTGAGCATATGGCTAAAGATTTAAAAATTGAAGTTTATGAACTTATAGGAAATAAAAAAGCGATTGAAAGAATTTCTCTTAGCCAATATATTTCTGAGGACATTGGTTTGCCGACCCTTGAAGACATTAAAAAAGAGCTTATAAAACCCGGATTAGACCCAAGAGCAGAATTTAGCGAATGGGAATTTGACCCCAATATTAACAAACCAGAAGATTTAATTAGTGGCATGAAACTAAAAGGGATTATTACTAATATTACGGCTTTTGGTGCTTTTGTAGACGTTGGAGTTCATCAAGACGGTTTGGTCCACAAGAGTCATATAGCTAATGAGTTTGTAAGAGATCCTAATGAGCATGTGCACATAGGCCAAAAGTAATGGTTAGTGTATTAGAAGTTGACTTAGCAAGGAAAAGAATTCAGTTTTCCATGAAAGGTTTATAAAAGATTCGTGGTAAACCTTTGTATTAATCCTGTGTTTTAGATTAAAGAAGTTAGTCAGATTTATATAATCATACATCTTTCAATTTATCCTCTAAAGAAAGCATTTCGTCACGCAAACGTGCAGCTTCAATAAAATCTAAATCTTTGACGACCTTTTTCATTTCTTTTTGGACTTTTGCTAATGCCTTCTCTATTTGTTCTTTGCTCATATACTCCACAACAGGGTCGGCTGCTTCATTGTTTCTTAAATCAGGTTCAATATAAGCTTGGGGCTCTGTTTCCTTACCCATTACCTGACCTAAAACATTTTCCAGTGGCTTAATAATTTGCTGAGGAGTAATTTGATGTTTCTCATTATAAGCCATTTGAATTTCTCTCCTCCTATCAGTCTCTTCAATTGTTTTACGCATGCTTTCGGTGGTTTTATCAGCATACATAATCACTTTAGAATTAATATTTCTGGCAGCTCTGCCGGCAGTTTGAGTAAGCGAGCGTTCTGATCGCAAAAAACCTTCTTTATCGGCATCAAGTATGGCAACTAAAGAAACTTCAGGTAAATCCAAACCTTCTCTTAAAAGATTTACCCCTACCAAAACATCAATGACACCCCTTCTTAAATTATGCATAATTTCCACACGATCTAAAGTATCAACATCGGAATGAATATAGGATGTTTTGATATTTAAATTCACTAAATATTTTGTTAATTCTTCCGCCATTCTTTTAGTTAAAGTAGTAACTAAAACACGTTCATTCTTTTTTATCGTTAACTCCACTTCATCAAGTAAATCGTCTATCTGATTTAAACTTGGGCGAATCTCTATAGGTGGGTCCAACAATCCGGTGGGCCTGATAAGCTGCTCCACAATAACCCCTTCACTTTGCTGTAACTCATAATCAGCTGGAGTAGCACTTATATAAACCATTTGGTTTACGATGGACTCAAACTCATCAAACTTGAGAGGCCTGTTATCCATAGCACTGGGCAACCTAAACCCGTATTCTACCAAGGTCTGCTTTCTGGATCTATCGCCACCATACATAGCTCTTAGTTGTGGTAATGTAACATGTGACTCATCAATAACCATCAAAAAGTCATTAGGGAAATAATCGAGTAAACAAAATGGTCGGGAACCTGTTTTACGCCCATCAAAATAGCGAGAATAATTCTCAATTCCAGAGCAATAACCTAATTCTTTCAACATCTCAATGTCGTAGCTTACTCTATCCTCTAGTCTTTTAGCTTCCAACCCTGCTCCATTTTCCTGAAAAAAGTTTATTTGTTTCCCCAGATCCAACTGAATATCTTTAATAGCTCCCTGCATTTTATCTTTTGTTGTCACAAAAATATTGGCAGGATATATTGTTAAATCATCCAATACCTCGATCCTATGAGCCATAATTGGATCAATAATCTCCAAACTTTCAATTTCGTCACCCCAAAAGCTAATCCGATATGCATGATCAGCATATGCAGGAAATACATCTACAGTATCACCTTTCACACGAAAGTTGCTCCTCTCAAATTGTATTTCACTCCTAGAGTATAAACTATCAACTAATTGCCTTAGAAAAACATCACGATTGAGAATTAAACCAGTTTTAAGAGCTATTACATTAGATGTAAAATCATCAGGATTACCCAATCCATAAATGCAAGAGACGGAACTAACCACTATCACATCTCTTCTTCCAGAAAGTAAAGAGCTGGTGGTACTCAGGCGCAATTTTTCAATTTCATCATTGATGCTCAAATCCTTTTCGATATAAGTATTGGTAGTTGGTAAAAAAGCTTCCGGTTGGTAATAATCATAATAACTCACAAAATATTCTACAGCATTTTCAGGAAAAAACTGCTTAAATTCGGCATATAATTGCGCTGCCAGAGTTTTATTATGAGAGAGTATGAGTGTAGGCCGATTCAGATTTTGAATAACATTGGCAATAGTATAAGTTTTCCCTGAACCTGTAACTCCCAATAAAACCTGATACTTATCGCCATCAATAATGCCTTTTGTCAGTTGCTTAATTGCTTCGGGCTGATCACCTGTTGGTTTAAAAGCTGATGTTAGTTTAAACTTCATTTATTATATTTTATTTTTTTTAAAACTGGATAATTCTCCAATTTTTATGCTTCAATTAAAGATTGTAAAAACAAATTAATCACTTAAGACTAAAATTGGCAATAATGGGGAAATGATCAGACAAATCGGCTTTTAAAACCTTATAATCCTTAATAATTATTGATTTATCAAATAATAAATAATCAATTCGCATAGGAGGCAATTCACCATTATAAGTATTGCTATAACCTCTACCCTGTTCACAAAATGCATCGAGCATTCCCGAGGAAATGTGCTGCACTGCAAATGAAGCAGGAGTATCATTAAAATCGCCGGCAATAATAACAGGATATGGGCTTTTTTCTATTTCTGTTTTTATCGTTCTTGCCTGATAACTTCTTTTCACACTATATTTTCTCAATTTTTGCAGCAAACCTATTACACGATTTCTCTTTTTTTGATCAAAGGTAGATTCGCTCTCTGTAAAGATTTGATAATCGTTCCTACTGAAATGATTCGACTCAAGATGAAGGTTAAAAACACGAACAGTTTTTCCATCAATATTTATATCAACATAAAAACCATATGCTTTTCCATCCATGTAAAAATCATGCGAATTAAGAATAGGGTATTTTGAATACAGAACAAATAAATCTAGAAACTCATGTTCATTTTTCTTTAAATATGGAATTGTATAAACATAAGATAAACCAAAGCATTGCTTGAAATCACTAACGGTATTCACTCCTCTTGTAGGATAGGTTTGAAACTCTTGGAAAGAAATAATATCAGCTGATTGTGATGAAACAAATTCCATAATTTGCGCCCTAACACCTTTATCACCAATACTGTAATTATTATTACTTAAATTATGGCCATTAAAACTCATAATTCTATGGTTTGATAATTCCTGATTATTTTCAATATGGGAGGAGCCAAACTGAAAATGATTAAGAACTAATGAATAACTAAGAATAATAGCCAATAAGGAATAAAACAAGTAACGCTTTAGTAAAACAAGCCAAAACAAAAAAAACAATATATTCACTATCAATAGAGCAGGAAAACTTAATGCCAATATTGTTATAGGCCAAAAAACATCCGGTGCTACAATAGGAGAAATATTTGTAGCCAAAAGTAATACTATAAACAAGTAGTTAATCCATAGGAAAGGGTAAAATCTATACTTAGGCTTGGATTGCTTTTTCGTCATTGGACAAATATAAAAAAACCTTCCATAAAAAATACAGAAGGTGTAAAAACTAAACTATTGATGATTTATTAAGGTTATTTGACGGGTATTTCCCAACACCCTTATGCCAATTAATATTTCAATTAGTCCCATTTAGGTTTTCATTAAAATATTTATCAACATTTTGCAAATAATTACCAACAAGTATTCCAATTAAATAACATCATTTTTCAATATACATATACCCCTGTTATTCTGTTGTTTACAATTTTATTCACAATTGTTCAAAAAAGAACAATCGTCCGCCATATGGACACATTTCTAATATCCGCTATTAAAAAAATATTTGGCTTTAGGAAACTTTAATGAAAGAATCATGGATTTGTAATCAATTTTGGCCTTAAAATCCATCAAAATATCTCCACCCAAAACTCCATCGATAAGTGGCATTTCCAAAAACTGGTAAGTTTGATTGATATGTCCCATATCAATTGCAACAGTTTCGTATTTTTTCAGCTGTAATTCACCCAAAATAAATGAATCAATTTGAAGAATATTACTCTCCATACTATTGGTTCCTAAACCAGTACTGAGTTGGTCATTAATCTGAAAACTAGGGTTATCAATATACTTATCTATACGATTTATATCAAATACTGTTCGAGATGCTCCTGTATCGAGTATCATTAAAATAGTTTGGTGATTTATTTTAGCTTTTAGGGATAGATGGAAACCATCGCCTTGCAGGTTGATTAATTGTAATGGGATTTTTGTTATCATGAGTTTGTAATAAAGAATAAATTCAAATTATACGGAACAGCAAATGGAATGAGTCTTGCCAGCTTTTCCATTAAAATAATAGCAAAGATATGTTTTTATCCTCCTCTAGGGTCGGCTTGCAAAGGCATTTTTGCCATTTTTTCGACTTCTAAACTTGCAAAACCAAACTCCTGAACCACTTTACCTAATATTAAATACATACCATCTCCTCTAAACGGATAATATTTTAATGATTGTGGAAAATGAACAGTATCGAAGAAATGCCCGTACATGTCTAAAAATGTTCCAAAATTCATATACTCCTTCTTAATTGTTTTTACATATTTTATGGTAACTAATTGCCCAATCATTTTTACTTTTTTGCCCAAATACTTGGACAAGTCGCCAGCCTTTACTTCTCCTCTATAATTAGTTTGCAATAAATCAAAATAGGAAATACTCAAAGGAAAACCAAGCAATTCAATTTCATCGTATGCATCTTCAATAGCAATATGAGTAAAATTTGGCAAGCGGTACTTAGTAACTGATTGCTTAAACAAGCTAGCCAGTTGTAGTTTTGGTTTGTGTTTAGCTAAAAGCATGTGGACCTGCCACAAGAGTTCAGCTTTAGGCAAGCAGGTAAAACGAAAAGCTCCAACTCTAATTAGTAAAATCATTTGCTCCAAGCTCACATTATTTCGGTCAACAAAATCAACTATATCTGCATACAGACCATTCTTCTTTCTTTCCTTTTCCATAAGAAACACCCACTTACTTTCCAAGCTTTGCACATGAATAAAGCCTACATATATGGCATTGCCAATTAATCTGGTTTTATAAGCGCTCTTGTTTACACATGGCAATTCCAGCTTAGCACCAAGAATACGAGCTTCGTTAAAATATAGCCAACTGTTATAATATCCTCCAAAATTATTTATAACAGCAGTGATAAACTCCAAGGGATAATAAGTTTTCAAAAACAGACTTTGATAACTCTCCACCGCATAGGAGGCTGAATGCGCTTTAGAGAAAGAATAACCGGCAAAAGATTCTATTTGTCGCCACACTTCCTTGGTTAAGCTTTCAGAATATCCTTTTGCAGCACAATTGCTAAAAAATTTATCTATTATTTTCTGGAACTCCTTTTTACTCCTAAATTTCCCACTCATGGCTCGTCGTAACACATCGGCATCAGCTAAATCTAAATCGGCAAAATGATGACAAACTTTCAATACATCTTCCTGATATACCATTACACCAAAAGTTTCCTCCAATTGTTCTTTCATTACCGGATGCAGATATTTAAATCCATCTGGTTTATGAAATCGCTGAATATATTCTCGCATCATTCCGGAACGAGCCACACCCGGCCTAATAATGGAGCTGGCTGCCACCAAAGTAAGATAATCACTACAGCGAAGTTTTTTTAGCAACTGACGCATAGCCGGGCTTTCTACATAAAAGCAGCCAATGGTTTCTCCTTTCTTCAAAGTTTCTTTCACCTTTGGGTCGGTAACAAATTCATGAATAGCATGAATATCCACAGCATTACCCCTGTTCTCCAAAACAATATCCACGGCTTCTTTAATATGGCCAATACCTCGCTGACTTAATATATCCAGTTTTTCAAAACCAATACTCTCAGCCACATACATATCCCATTGCACAGTAGGAAATCCTTTTGGTGGCATATCCAATGCCGCATATTGGTTAATGGGCTCTTCACTAATGAGTATTCCTCCTGCATGAATACTGCGCATATTAGGATACCCCAGCATTAAACTGGCTAAAGAAGCTATTTTTTTTGTGATTCTGCTAGTTAATATTTCTCGCTCAGGATATTTCACCAAAAGGTCAATTTCTTCCTTAGGTAAACCATAAACTTTTCCTAACTCCCTGTAAATAGATTTCTCCTTAAAAGTGGTAATAGTGCCAAGCAAAGCTGTATAGTTGCGTCCATATCGTTTAAATATATAATTAATAACTTCGTCACGTTCTTTCCAGGAATAATCGATATCAAAATCGGGAGGGGATGTTCTCTTGGGATTCAAAAACCGCTCAAAATACAAATCAAGCTTTATAGGATCAACATCGGTAATTCGCAAGCAATAGGCCACTAAACTATTAGCGCCACTCCCCCGCCCCACATGATAAAAACCACGCGACATGGAATAGCTAATGACATCCCAAGTAATTAAAAAATATGCGGAAAAACCAAGTTTATGAATAATCTCTAGTTCGTGAATCAACCTTTTTCTAGCACTAGAATCAGCATGCGGATACCTATATGTAAAGCCATCCAAGCTTAATTTCTTCAATAAAATCCGGTCATCATCTTTGCTAGTAGTATAGGTGGCTTTATTTTTAACAGTTGTAAAATCAAAATCGAGTTGACAGAGACTTAATAATTGTTTAGTATTTGTAATTATTTGCTGATTGTTTTCAAACTGTTTCTCCAACAAATCCGGATGAATAAATGAGTCGTTTGGGTGTGCTAAGAATTTTTCTTGCAAGCGTGAGTAGAGTATATTATGATTGATAGCTATTAAATGTTTATGCAAATCGTAATATACTTCGTTTTGAAAACTAATCGAATGAAGGACGACTAAATGCGAAGCCAGCTCCGTCACCGAGTACGACATCAAAGATAATAACTGATGAGGACGAACGCCTATTTTTTCAAAATGATTTAATAATCTTTTTGGGTAGGACTCTAATGGATATATAACAAATACATAGGTAAATTCGGGAGCTTCTTTTGGATAGGCTAAATGCTGTAATTGATAGTGGCTCAAAAACTGATTAATTTCCAAGAAACCTTGATTATTTATTGCTATTAGGATATATAGACTAGAATCTGAATTTCTCACGTCCACTCCTCCAATAGGCTTAATACCAACTTCTTTAGCCTGTTTTACAAAATCAGGAATCCCTGTTGTATTATTAATATCGGTAAGAACAAGCTCCTTGACACCCAAGTCTTGAGCTCTTTTTATCAGAATTTCTATTGGAATTGTTCCATACCTTAGACTATAATACGAATGAACATTTAAAAACATTGCTTATATTTTAATCATTTTTACGATTGTAATATAAGCAATGCTTTATTGGCATTGCAATTTATATAGGAATTAATATTTAGTTTTTTTTTAACTTATACTAAATTCAATATCCTCCCCATTTTGCGACTGCAATTTGTTTTATTGGAGATCCCTTTCACAGTTATATCTGGACTTATCTCAGCATAACATGGTTCAAAAAAAAATCCCTATCAAATAAATGATAGGGACTGCAATTAAAGTAAAATTTCTAATAATTCTGGGAAATGAGCTCCCAAGGAGGACATTACTTTATCTTTCGATATACCTTCCTTCAGTATCATTAGAATGGTATCATTCCCTGCAATTGTACCAATAATATCGGGAAGTTTCTTTTCATCTAGTTTAACAGCTACACTATTTGCAAATCCGGGAAGAGTTTTCAAAACTGCAGTATTACCAGAAAGCTCTAGCGAAACAATACCTTGGATAGGTGGTTTTTTCTCGCCATCCAATAAATGTACTTCATCCGGAATAAAATAAATACTTCCATAATGAACATCATGAATTTTTCCCACTTTAAGTTCTCTCAAATCACGTGAAAGTGTAGCTTGAGTTGTATCAAATCCCCTATTAACTAGCAATGCCAACAATTCTTCTTGTCTGTGGATTTTGTTGGTATTTATTATCCTCCTAATCTCGAGGAGTCTATCAGATTTTAAAGACATAAATTGTATATTTATACGTTCTGAACGCAAATTTATACAAGTTTAAGCAATAATAATAGAATTTTTATCAACAAAATAATAGAAATTGTTAAAATCACAAAATGAGGGAAATGCGATAAAGATTTTAGTCTTCAGGATCAATCTCTAAGCTTTTATTATACTGAGTCATGGCACGTAAACTCATACCCATACTTGAAAATCCACCATCGTGAAACAAGTTCTGCATAGTTACCTTTCTGGTTAAATCACTAAACATAGTAATACAGTAATCGGCACACTCGTTGGCAGTAGCATTACCAAGAGGCGACATACGCTCAGTAAAGTCCATCAAACCATCAATACCCTTCACACCGCTACCTGCAGTAGTCATGGTAGGTGACTGGCTGATTGTATTAACACGTACTTTGTTCTCACGACCATAAATGTATCCAAAACTACGTGCAATTGACTCTAAAAGTGATTTAGCGTCTGCCATATCATTATAACCATAAAGGGTACGTTGAGCAGCTACATAAGAAAGGGCAACAATAGAGCCCCAATCATTCATAGCATCATGCTTTTTAAGTATTGAAATTACTTTATGGAAAGAAAGCGCACTAATGTCTAATGTTTTATGATAGAAATCGTAATTTAAATTATCATAAGGGATTTTTTTTCTTACGTTTGGTGACATTCCAATTGAATGCAATACAAAATCTAATTTGCCATATTTTTCAATTGCTTTGAGAACCAAATTTTCCAAGTCTGCATCTTTTGTAGCATCGGCGGGAATTACTTCGGTATTACATTTGGCAGCCAATTCATCAATGGCACCAAGACGCATGCTTACAGGAGTATTTGTAAGAATAAACTCAGCACCTTCTTCGTATGATTTTTCAGCCACCTTCCATGCAATAGACATATCGTTTAAAGCACCAAAAATGATTCCTTTTTTTCCTTTTAATAAATTATAAGCCATAATTTTCTTTTGTTTTAGTTTAGATCTGAGTAACCCAATAGTTCTCGTGCGTGCTCAATTGCAGAATCAACTATATTTGAGCCGCTAAGCATAGCGGCAACTTCTGAAACACGCTGCTGTTTGTCTAATTCTTTAATCTTTGAGCGGGTAAAAATAGAATCATTTTCTTTATAAACCAAATAATGGTGATTGGCCTTTGAAGCTATTTGGGGTAAATGAGTAATGGAAATTACCTGCATATGCTCACCCAAACCATTCATTAAACTAGCAAGTTTATCTGCAATTTCACCAGAAACCCCACTGTCTATTTCATCAAAAATAATAGCAGGTAAGGCTTGTTTATTGGCTAATATTGACTTAACAGAAAGCATTATCCTAGATAACTCACCACCGGATGCCACTTTGTTTATCTCTGCAAGTTTAGAACCGGAATTAGCTTTGAATAAAAATACAACTTCGTCTTTCCCATCTGGTCCTAAATCCTGTAAATCTTTTAATTCAATCTTAAAATCAGCATTCTCCATTCCCAGCTCTACTAAATTCTTTACCATTAAACCATCAATATTTAAAGCTGCTTGCAGACGGGTTTCACTCATTTGTGTAGCATATTTACTTAGTTTATCAAATTGAACCGCTAATTTCTTCTCTAGAGTATTTATTTTTTCGTCTAAATTAAATACAGAATGAATTTTTTCAGACAAAGTGTTTTGATATTCCACTAATTCATCTGCTCCATTCAATCCATGTTTTCGGGCCAAAGTAAACAGCTCATCCAGTCTTGTATTAATAAACTCCATGCGAGTAGAATCGAAAAATAATTGATCTTCTAACAAAGAAACTCCCTCGCCAATATCTTTTAATTCGATATACATAGATTGGAGGCGGTCCACAAAATCACTAATTTCGGACTGAAAGGCCGCTACACTGCTCAGCTTGTCTATGATTAATTGAGTTTTTTGCACAATATTTTCGTCGGAAACTGAAAGCCATTGGGATGCAAAAACCAGAGAAGATTTAATTTCTTCAGAATGATTTAATACTTGCAGCTCCTCCTCCAAATCTTTTTGTTCACCAAGTTTAATATCTGCTTTTTCGAGCTCATCGAACAAAAACTGATGGTATTCTTGCTCATTAGATTGTTTTAAATGTTGTTTTTTTAAGAGGCCCAGTTCTTTTACACCTTTTTGATATGCTTTGTAAAGTTGTTTATAATCATCAAGCAACTCATTATGTTTGCAATAAGCATCAACTATTTGCAAACGAAAGGATGCATTATTCAATTGCTGGTTTTGGTTTTGAGAATGAACATCCATTAAAAATAAACCTAGCTCTCTCAGCAATGGAAGCTTAATTGGGCTGTCATTTACAAATGCTCTGCTTTTTCCTGTCGCCATTATTTCTCGTCTCAATATACAAACAGAGTCATAATCAAGATCATGCTCTTCGAAAAAAGGCTCTAATTGCAAATACTGAATATCAAAGTGTCCTTCAATAATGCATTTTTTTTCTCTTTCCATAACAACATCTTTGTCTGCTCTGGCGCCTAAAATTAGGCCTAAAGCTCCAAGCATTATTGATTTACCCGCTCCTGTTTCACCAGTAATGGCTGTAAAACCAGAATGAAAGTCGATTTGTAACTTTTCAATTAACACATAATTTATTATGGATAGCTGAGATAGCATAAGGTTTTTATTTTCTTAAAATTGCAGAATACTTATCTCCATTAGCGGGGTCAATTTCTTTCATAATATTAACCACTTCAGTCTTTGTTCTTGGGCTACCTTCACCAAACACTTTGATTATTTCGTCACGCTTGGAGTCTAAGTATAAACGGAGTAGAAAACTTCCCGGTTTTGCTCTATTTGCTTGTTGAAGAAGCTTTAAGCTTTCCGCAATATTATTCCTTCCCTCTTCAACATTATCATACATAACATCCAAACCTTTACGGTGATATTCATAAATACCTTCGCGAATTGGACGATATTGAGGGTTCAAAAAATTCTCAGTAAGCCAATATCTATTCTTCATATTTTCGAATGCTTTCCAGCCTGGTTCACTTGTATTTTGGGCATCTTGGACTATAGATTGAGCTTTTTCGAAATAAGGGGTTCCTCCAAGTTTTGAATAAGAATCACCATCAATACCAAGAAATACATATATATAATAAGCCACTAAACTGGTTAAATTTGAAGTAAAACTATTTTCAGCAAAAATCAGAGGTTCTCCATCGGAATAGGTTATCTGAACATCTTTATCGATATAGTTAAACATAGTAGTATTATAATTGGTTTTATACACCGGACGTCTTAATACCAAATTTAATTTTCCTTTATATTGATCAGAAGAAATTCTCTCACTTAATGTAAGGAGAATGGTACATTCCACTCTTTCTTCAAGTTTATAGTTAAAATTAGTCCAGATTCTGTTATTTACAAAATCATACAGGGCTTGCTGCATCTCTTTAAATGCCTCTCGATCTGTTCCTTCTATCTGGCGAGCAGAAACTTGAATTGAACAATTAATTTCTTGGCCAAAAGATTTCAACCCCAGCATCAAGCTCAGAATCAGAATTATATTTTTTATTTTCATATTTGTTATTTTAAAAAGCAGAGGAATGCACTCTGACATATCATTGAAGTAAACGAATAAAAAAATGATATATTTTGATGGTAAAACTACAAAATATCCTAAAGTTTTGCTTCAATATAATTACAAATATCTTGAGCTACGTTTTTTTTCGGTTTTAGTGAGAAGTTTAGTGGTTCTTGATTCTTGGCCAATATGATAATTTTATTAGTATCATGGCCAAATCCGGCACCTTTATCTCTCATTGAATTAAGCACTAATGCGTCGCAATTCTTTGTTTCGAGTTTTTGCATAGCATGCTGTAGTTCATCATTTGTTTCCAAAGCAAAACCCATTAAAAACTGTTTCTCTTTTTGTTTTCCAAGTGTTTTTAAAATGTCCTGAGTCTTTTCCAATTTGAGGGTGATATTATCCTCATTTTTCTTTATCTTATTTGCTGCTATCTCCACCGGGCGATAATCGGCAACAGCTGCCGCCATTATTGCCACATTAGCATTTGGAAACTCTAGAATA
>Ga0256826_1000982_pt1 | contig 17741 bp, 15 predicted proteins | sample CV79metaG_FD_185975 | JGI IMG/M metagenome (GOLD analysis project Ga0256826, IMG submission 185975) | Hydrothermal vent microbial communities from East Pacific Rise, Pacific Ocean - CV79 | ecosystem: Environmental > Aquatic > Marine > Hydrothermal vents | place: Pacific Ocean: East Pacific Rise...
CTAAGTCTTGAGGGTGACGAGCAAGGAGATCTTCAACAGAGACATCCTTGAGCTGTTTAGAAAAATCTTTGTCTTTTAAAATCTCATCAAGTGTTGGTAACACTTGTATCTCAAAAAAGTACTCACCAAGGTTCTCATAAATCTCTTTTATTCTATTTGACGAAGCTGAAGGCATAGCTATAACTAATAGGTCATACTTTTCAGTAAATCGCTTTTTAAACTTCCCTTTTGATATAACCTTAATAGCATCAATAGATCTGTTTTGAATTACCTTGTCGTCATCTAAAAAGTAGTGAACTTTGTACTCACTGTTAGAAAACTCAGCTTCTAGTTTTATACCAGCACGTCCCGCTCCATATATAACTACACTTTTTGTCTTAATGATTCGTGTGCTGTTCATATAGTAGTAATATGCATACATCAAAAAGTTTATACTAAATATGTAGAGAAAAAGTTCAGAAACTAAAAAGGACAACTCTATTTTCGTATAAAGAAAAGGCATATAAACTAAAAAAGCCACAAAATAAACCGTACTTTTTATAATAAACGATTTTTGAGAAGCCTTTGACCATGCAAGAGAGTAGTCCTGTAACATAAAACGCGATGCTAGTAAACGCACAAGTATGACACCACCTATGATGGTATAGTCTACAGTAAAATGAAAAATGAAAAATGTCCACAAAAATGTAATAGCGGTAAGGACAATAATGACTGCATAGTTAAGAAATGGTTTAATTCTATTCATTTAGTGTATCCTAGTCTGTCTTCACTATAGAGTCTTTTATAACTTCACAAATCATTTTAACATCATCTCTAGTCATAGTAGTACTACTTGCTAAACATAAACCCTTAGCATACAACTCTTCACTAGTTCCATCTACAAATGTTTTTGCATCTTTAAAAAGTGGTTGCATATGCATTGGTTTCCATAAAGGGCGACTCTCTACATTTATTCCTTCTAGTGCTTTCATAACGACATTGAAGTCAGACTTTTCAAACACAAGTGCTGTAAGCCATCTATTACCTCTAGTGTTATCAAGTTCTGGCATGAGGCTTATCTCTTGGACATCTGCTAAAAACTCACTATACCATTCAAATATTTCTCGTTTTTTAAGTACTCTATCTTCTATGACTTCCATTTGAGCAACACCAATCGCTGCTAGAACATTAGACATTCTATAGTTATATCCGTACTCATTATGCTCATAGTATATGTGTGCTTCTTTGGCTTGTGTTGAGTAAAACTTTGCCTTCTCTATCCACTCTTTGTTAGAAGATACAAGCATACCTCCACCAGATGTAGTTAAGATTTTATTGCCATTAAAAGAGTAAACACCAAAGTCACCGAATGTCCCTGTATGTTTTCCTTCATATGTAGCACCAAGACTCTCAGCTGCATCCTCGATGAGATAAATACCATGCAGCTTACAAATCTCAGCGATTTTGACTATATCTGCACTCATACCATACAGATGTGTAAGAATAAGAGCCTTTGGCTTTTTCTCACACTCTAAAAGATACTTATTAAGTAGTTTTGGAGATAGATTCCATGACTCTTTATCACTGTCAATAAAAACAACATTTGCATTTTGATAGATAATGGCATTTACAGAACCAATGAAAGTAAAAGTAGAAGCAAGGACATCATCCCCTTCACCTATACCTAAGACTCTAAGAGCTAAATGAAGAGCAGAAGTTCCATTACTCAGAGCAAGTGCATTTTCACTGCCAGTATAACTGCATATACTCTCTTCAAACTTGTTTATATACTCACCAATAGGAGCTATGTAGTTACTCTCAAACACTTTTTCTATATACTTTAACTCATTACCACTCATATGTGGGGCAGATAAAAAAATTCTTTCTTTCACTCTAAATCCTTAACTATTTTACACGGTGTCCCAAAACATAGTACAAAACTTTTTATATCACTTACAACAGTAGAGCCTGCACCTATAACACTAGACTCCTCGATACTTATGCCCTGTATAACATTCGACCCTATACCAACATGAGAAAATGAACCAACTTTTACATTTCCTGCTAAAGCAACATTTGGCGATATATGTACAAAATCTGCTATATTATTTTCATGTTCAATTATACAAGATGTATTTAAAATCACACCTTTTCCAACACAAGTTTTGGCATTTACAACCACATTTGGCATTATAACACTACCCTTCCCTATAACGGCACTATGCGAAACTATAGAACTAGGATGCAACAGAGTAATTATTTCAAACCCAGCACCTTCTACCTTATCAAATAATACACCCCGAATCTTATTATTTCCTATTCCAAAAGACACAGGAATATGTGTCTTATTTTTCACATCCTCAAAATTTTCAAACTCATTTTCACCATCATCTATAAATATAATATCATCATATCCACACGCTTTAGCAATATCTGCTACAACTAAACCGTGCCCACTTGCACCATAAATATATATACTTTTCATAAGGTTATCTACTACCTTTAAACTTTTCCATAGTAGCACTACTATCTGAACTTATATCGCTGCGATTAACAACCTTAAGAAAAGTAAGCCAAAGGATCTTCATATCAAGTAAAAAAGATTGGTTTTCAACATACCAAACATCATACTCAAACTTCTGCTCCCAACTAATGGCATTACGACCATTTACCTGTGCCCATCCTGTTATACCCGGCTTCACATCATGACGTTTGGATTGTCTCTCATTGTAAAGTGGTAAATACTCAACAAGAAGAGGACGAGGGCCCACAAAACTCATCTCACCCTTAAGTACATTAAATATTTGAGGAAGTTCATCTAGTGAAGCACTACGTATGAACTTACCTACTCCTACTAAACGCAGTTCATCTGCTAATAGTTCTCCGTTTTCATCTGTTTCGTTTGTCATAGTACGAAACTTGTAGATAGCAAATATTTTTCCTTTTTCACCTGGTCTCTGTTGTCGAAAGAGTATAGGACTTCCCATTTTCATAAGTATCAGCACAGACACTACTATGTAAATTGGTAAAAACAAAACAACTAATATAAGTGCTAATAGAATATCAAAAAGTCTTTTAAACATTAACAAGCTCTTTAATAACTTTTATATATTTTTGAGCTAACTTTTCTCTATCAAAATGTTCTTTCACATATTTATAACCATTGTCACCTAACACTTCTAATTCTTCAGGACTCATTATAGTAAATCTTTCAATACACTCTATAAAACTTGATAAGTCCTCAGGTTCACTATATAAGCCACATTTTCCATCTCCTATCAGTTTTTTTGTGATTCCATCTATTGTGACTAAAACTGGTTTACGACAACTCATATAGTCAAATACTTTATTAGGGTATACAGTTTTAAAAGTATCAGTTTTTTTCAGTATAGCCATGCATATATCACTAGCATTTATGTAATCTACTACTTCACTTTTCGCCACAGAGTCTATAAACTTAAAATTATTAAGATTGTATTCTTCTACTTTTTCTTGTAATAATTTTTTTTGCATACCATCACCAATCAGTACAAAAAGTATCTCTTTATTTTCTTGAAAAGTCTTAGCCACTTCAACAACTTGCATTAAATCATTTGCAACTCCATGAGCTCCAAAGTATGCAAATACTTTCTTATCTTGCCAATTATATTTTTCTCTAATTTGGGCTGCTTTATTATTACTATTCATAATAGAAAAATCAGCACCATTGGTTATGATCTCAATTTTTCCAACAAACTCAGGAAATCTTGTCTCAATGTTCACCTTAAATGCTGGAGTTAACACTACTATTTTTTTACTATGTTTATAAAGTTTATATTCTAACCAATACAATATATTGAGCAGAAACTTATTATTTAACACACCTGTCGCAACTGCCGACTCCGGCCACAGGTCTCTTATCTCCACCAAGAAAGGAACTCTTTTTATTTTAGATAGAATGATTGCACTAATCCCTACAAAAATTGAAGGTGATGTAATGATTATTAAATCACTTTTTGATAAAAATAATGACTTGATTAAAGAAGAAAATGTATAAGAAAGATATCCTATAATTCTTCCTACAAAATTACTGTTATAGCCTGAGTATGTCCAAGTTCTATATAAAGTAATATTTTCATCTAGTATCTCTTTATTCATCCAACTGTTTGGTAATATTTTCTTTCCAGTAGCATAATGAATATTACCAGCAACAACATCTATTTTAAATTTTTCTTTCTGAGAAAAATAATTTGTAAATTCATTCCATCTTGAACCACCAGGATCATTTTTACCTAAAAAATACTGATGAAAAAGTGTGATTTTCATAAACTAAACTCCATTTTTGTGACTATTTTTATCTCTTTTTCAGTATCCACTTCAAATATGATTCTAGTACCTTTATCATATGAATTATAATACTCAGATATATAACTATCTTCTAGTTTAAACTCTATGCTTGATGATATTATACAGTTACTTACTCTCAGTGTAAAGCTGTCTATCTTCTCAACTTTACATTTAGTATTCCAAATCTGTTTTACATTAGTTACACTAGAGATTCCTGTTATATAATCTATCACAGTCATTGAACTTTCATCAAGTTCCACTTCCCTTTTTTGTGTTATACCAAACTCTTTTGTATAAGCATAGTTTTCACCCAGAAATATATTTTCATCAAATGTTATTCTTTTTGCTTCTATCCAGTTAGAAAAACCAAAGTTTAGAACTTGTCCCATTTGATTTGAGTCATTTACTATCACAGTGTTATGACCTACAACACCTAAGAAATTATTTTTAAAATTTTTATCTGTATTGTAGGAGTATGATCCTGCATCGCAAAAAATATTTTCACCCTTATACCAAACATCAAGATGAAACATATCATTTTGTGCTGGTCTATCTCTATAACTATGACATCGAATAAAACTAAAAATATTACTGTTTTTAAGTATATAATAGCCACCATCATTAAACTCAAGTTTTTTCTTTAAAACTACAGCAACAGGTTCTACATCAAAAAACTCAGATTTCCCCATAGCAAAATCTAAACTCAATCTAAAATCTCTATAGTTACTTTCACTATATGGAAAAATATTTGCCCCATCATTAGAACCATAGTTTGGCAAGTGGCCATTCTCTTGCATAAATGAATGTAAAAAATTCACCATACTCAGTTGTCTTTCTTTTAAAACTTTAGGTAAGGTATATATCTTTTTCTCTGCTACTAAAAACACAAAACTTAAAACATCCAAAGCAAGTCTTTGGTATGTAAAAGAGTGTTGGATATAGCTACCATCTTTATAAACTTGGTATGCTGTTTCTTTAAGTAAGTACTTTACTCCCTTACTAACAAATCTTTTTGATTCTGGAAACTGAGAAAATAACATCCCACCAATAAATAGTCCAGCAGCTTCACTTATTGAATGATTATTTTTAACTGATTTAGCTGCATAGTCAATATTTGCTTCAACTCTTAATAGTGATGTATAAATATTTTGAACTATTGTCGAGATCTCTTCTTGTGTAAAAAATTCATAAAAGTACTCCAAAGCATTTACCCAAGCAAACACCCTAAAGCTTATCTCTTGTCCACATTTGTAGTTTACACCTTTAGGATAAGGGTTTGTTTCACACCAGTCAATTATTTGAGATATACAAGTCTTAGCATACTTCTCATCTTTTGTCACACTATAAGCATTTATGAAGTAGTAAACTTGAGGGAAGCGTGAAGCTTCCCAAATAAGTTTAATATCCCCATACTCTCCAAAATCTGGTAAATTATTCCAAGGCAAACTGTCATTTGCTTTTACTTTTGACACAGGATTCATTTGCCAAGTAATCTTACCATTTTCACTATAGTCCAAGTACTCATGTGAAAAAGAAAAAACATTACCTTTCATAGCTTCATCAGCTTTTTCTAAAAAACTTTCAGCAGCTTGAAAATCAGTTCTTAACAGTCCTGTTTTTTGATATATATACAGTTGACTATCACTCAAGTCTACAGTTTTTAAAATACTATCATTTACTTTATCAAAATAATTAACTCTCTTAAGAAACTCATACTTAAGTCTAAATATAAACCAATTAAACCCCATCAAAGAGATATACTCTAAAACAGATCTAACTTTAAGATATAAGCTCATCTAACTCACTTTCAAGTTCAGCTACACTCACCACTCTACTTTCATTAAGCGACTTTACATGTGCAAAAGTTGCTAAAGTTGTATTTACCAAAGAGTCTAAAGATATTAAGTTCTCTTTAGAAGTTTTTATATTTTTTATGAAACTTATCATCTCCTCTTTATGCCCTTTATCTTGAGAAAACTTTTTCATACTACCTGAACCGAAACCATTTACTCTTTTATAGTTATCTAGTTCATAAACTTTCCCTTCACAAAAGAGACTCATCTGCTCTTTAGGGTAAGACTTGTTTCCATTTGAAAGATAACTAAGTATTCCTATAGAACCGTCTTCAAAAGTCATGTTTACAATAGTGTTGTCATTTTTAATAGCTAATTCTTGTTCTTGGTTAAGTGCTATGCTAGAAACACTGCTCACTTTACTTGAAGCTAAGTAGCTCATAGTATCTATGAAGTGACAACCCTCACCTATCATTCTACCACCGCCGACTTTTGGATCATTAACCCATAGGTCTTTTGGCAGAGCACCTGCATTTATAGTCATGTTCATAGCAAGGCCACTACTACGACCTTTTGTCTTCGAGTAAATATCTTTTATAAATGGAGAAAATCTTCTGTTAAACCCTACCATCAAGTGAGGCATTTTGCCTTCATCTGCTAGTCTATTGCAAACTTTAACAACATCAGCCAACTGCTCTATATCTATAGCAAGTGGCTTCTCAACAAACACATTCTTACCAGCTTCAAGAGACTCGATAATAAGTGATGCATGACTATTATGTCTAGTAGTAATAAAAATAGTATTTATCTTCTCATCTTTTAAAAGTTCACTATAATCAGTAGTACTATAAGAAAACCCAAACTTCTTAGCTGCTATGGAACTTGAAAGTCCTTTTGCACTACTTATACCTACTAGGTTTGCTCCAGACTCTTTAAGAACAGGTAACATAACTATCTTTGCAAAGTTACCAGCCCCAATAACCCCAATACTTACTTCACTACTATTTTGGAGTTCGCTTTTGTTGATAGTGATTTTTTTATCTACTATTACTTCTACTGAGTTATACTCAAGTATAACACCTAATGCATCACGGTTATTAAGAATCTCGTTATATGCCTTTGGTGCTTCGTCAAACTTGTACTTATGAGTTATAAGGTACTCAAAGTTTAGACTTCCATTCGAAAGTAACTGTAAGATAGCTTGAAAGTTGCGGTTTTCCGTCCATCTCACATAGCCTATAGGATAGTCTATCCCTTCTACTTCATACTTGTCATCATAACGTCCAGGACCATAAGAACTAGATATATGAAAACTTATCTCTTTTTCATAGAAAGGAGGACGAGGTATATCCATACCAATAGCACCAACAGCTACTATACGACCTTTTCTTCTTGTAATCTCAGCAGCTTGCTCTAAAGGCCCATTTGACTTAGTAGCAGCAGTGATGATGACACCATCTACACCTATCTCATCTGTATAGTTTTTGATAAACTCTATAGGGTCTTCACCATTAGCAGGGTTAAGTGCTATAAAGCCATTTTTCTTCGCAAGAGCGACTTTACCCTGGTCTATGTCTACACCTATAGCATCACAACCATTAGCTTTTAAGAACTCCATAGTTATCTGACCAATAAGCCCTAGACCGATAACTACAACTTTTTCACCAAGTGTAGGTTGAAAAAGGCGTATGCCTTGTAGAGCGATGGAGGCTATGACAGTAAAAGATGCCAACTCAAACGAAACATCATCGGGTATCTTAGCTACAAGGTTTTTACCTACTGCTACAATCTCACTATGAGCACCATTGGAAACAACCCTATCACCCTTTTTAAATTCTGTAACATTAGAGCCCACTTCCATAACTACACCAGCATTACAATACCCTAAAGGCATTGGCTCACCAAGCTTCGCAAATACTGTTTCAAGTGTAGGGACTAAACCATCAGTTTTTATCTTATCAAGTACCATTTTCACTTTATCTGGCTGTTGTCGTGCCTTTTGTAAGTAAGAGGCTTTCCCAAACTCTAAAAGCATTCTTTCTGTACCCGGAGAGATAAGACTCTTCTCTGTTTTTATAAGAACTTCATTAGCCCCACAGTTTGGAAGAGGTATTTCCTCGAGTAGTATTTCACCTTTTTTAAGGTCTTGTAGTAGTTGTTTCATTTTTTTCCTTTGTAAGTTTAATTTTTCAATTTAATAATAGTTTTTTAAAATAAATACTAATGCTTTTCTATGTTCATTTGCGATGAATTTTCTACTTTCTTTTGATGTAGATCCATGATCAGAATCTAAAATCTTTAAACTTGGTGTATAATGTACTTCAAGCCCTATTTTTTTCATCACTTCCGCAACATATATTTCTTCACCAAATAAAAATATTGGATAATCGATTACTCCTCCCAACTCAAAAAATATTTTATTAAAAATAATAAATGAACCATGAGGTGCATAAATTTTTTGAGCTTTATACGCAAGAGTATTTTTCTTTATTTTTTTATTTGACAACTCTGCATACAATTTAAATAATAAAGGGTATTTGAATAACATATAATTTAAATATATTCGATTTTTTTTAGGCTTTTTCATTATTTTAGGATTTAAATCATTTCCTCGAAATTCAGATACAATCGAAGGAGCTAATACTCCAATGTTAGAATTTTTATTTATCTTTTGAAGTTCACTGAAAAAATCTAAATTTAATTTTACATCAACATTTGAAATTATAACATGGTCATACAACAAAACATTTTTATATCCTACAGACTCAAGTGCAACTTTAAATGCACCGAAGTAACCTACATTCTCATTATCTATAATTTTAATATTTCTATCCATTAAAAGTACTTCATCTCTCAATAACTTTGATTTCGTTATTGAATTATCTACTAAAATAATATCTAATGTGACACTATCTATAATAGACTTACTTTCACAAATACTATTAATATATTGTAAGGTATCTTCTTCTGAATGATAATTCACTATTATCTGTAGAATTTTTTTCATTTATTTTTCATTTCCTATTTTTGATTTTAAAGCATATAATATTGCGAATAAGGATAACACCTTTATGTCAATAATAAAAGATAGTGAAAGCCCTATAATGGTACCAGATAATATCATAATATATAATATTTTCATTAATAAAGGTATCTTGTGAAAAATAAAAGTATATCTAGTTAAAAAATAAAATATATATAAGATGTATATCAATAGTCCAACAAAGCCATAGTTAACGAACATATATACGTAGTCACTATCAAAAAAAGTATTATGCACATCCATATAGGTTAAATAACTTCTCCCAGCTCCAAAAAGGAAATAAAATATATTTGAATTCAATATAGGTTCATACATATTATTCCACATTTCAAACCTTTGTATCATTGAAGATGTTTCAAGTCCAACATTTTGTAGCCTACGTAATTGTTCAAAAATTATCATTAAATTCTCAAAATTATATATAAAAAGTGAAACTATTGTGATAATGATTAAGAATAAATAAACTTTATATTTACGATTCTTATATAGAAAAATGAAAAATGAAAGAGATATAAAAGTCACTAAAGAAACTAATATTACAGTTTTAGATTGAGATAACATTAAAGAAAAAAAAGCAATTAGTGAACCAAAATATTTATACTTTCTACTCACCCCAAAAATTGATGAAGTAATTAAAAATATAAAAATCAGTAATGAGAAAACTGCATGTTGACCTGGACCAGGTGATAAACCTAAAGTTCTACTACTTATATATGATAGTGATATAGCAATGTGTTTTTCAGCATTATAAATATTTTGAATATAGTCTAAAACAAAAAAGTCCAAGTGTATAAATTGTGCAATTGAAACTAGAAAATCAATACTTATATAGATAAAAAACCACTTAGCCAACTGTTCCAAATTAATTTTTTGTAAGGAAAGTGTAGTAATATATATTAAAAAAAATAAAACTATCTTTAATAATTCCTTAATATCAAAAATATTTTCATATAGTAAAACTTTATAAAGAAGAAAAGTTAATATAAATATAATAAATACAGTAAAAATTTGTAAATTTTTTCTATAAAAAGAAATATATTTCTTATTGAGAAGTATGATAAAAATCAAGACAAATATAAACACTCCATAATAAGCATAAAAGTTTTTTTGTGGTAAAAATAAAAATAAAAATAAAAATAAAAACTCTTGTTTTACTAACATTTTTGCTAGATTCAGACTTTTCATTTGATGTCTTTCTTTATATACTTAGATATTACAAAGACAAACAGTAAAAACTCTGCTCCAAAAAATGCAAAAGCAGCTCCTAATTCATGAAACATAGCAATTAAGATCGTAGATATACATAAACTAAGTATTCCAGTAGTCACAATAGCTTTTGCATAATATTTTTTACTATTTAAATAATTCAATCCAACCGAACCATACATAAAGTTTAATATTCCAACAAAAATTGCAGGTAACATAATAATTATAACGGTAAATATATGTTCTATATTTGTATAACTATTTATAAATATAATATTTTCCCTAAAATAATAAATTAAAAATAATATAAAACTTAAAAAAACTAAAAATACCAATTGTATTATACTTAACTTAAATATTTTCTCTAAGGAATATTTATTTGGATACTCCAAATCTTTAAGTATATGAATTGCTTTAGGAAAATAATATTGATTTAAAGGCCTCATTGTCGCTTGTAAACTTTTAATAAACTTTTCTGCGATTGAATATATAGATATAGCTAAAGAATCATTTGTTAACATTCCTAACAAAAGCACATTTGAGCCTCTAAATAAGACAACAGAAATATTACCCAGAAAAATTTCTTTTCCTTCATAAAGTAATTCTTTCATATATAAAAAATCAATTAGCTTTGTAGTAACTTGATAGCTTTTCCAGATATATATAAAAGAGGCTAAACCGGCAAGCATATACATACTACCTATAATAAAGGGTACTAAAAAAATATCTGAACTATCAAAAATAAATTGAGATATTAAAAAGAAAGTTAATACTCTACTGATAACAACAAATAAAGATAAAAGTATATTTTTTTCTAAACCTTGAAAAAAATATGTAGATTGAAATACAAAACTTAAAGGATATAGTAACCAAAGCAATAATAATTCAATAAATAAGCTATTATAATAATAATATGCAATTAGTACCAAAAGTAAAATTGTTAATAATATCAATATTCTAACTATAAAAACATTAATGAAAAATTTTGATAAGCCATTGCTATGAACATCGGAACGTAATTTGACAACTGTACTTACTCCATTTATTTCAAAACTATATAGAGTAAATGTATACATTATAAACATCAAGGCTTCAGAAGTGACAATACTCGAATAGCTACTGCTACCCATTACATGTAATATATATGGGAATAAGACCAGAGGAACCAGTGCATTTGATACTTGAATGACAATAAGAGCAATAAGGTTATATTTATTTTGCAATTGTTCTAACTTTAAATTTAAACTTCAATAGAGTATTTATTTAAATACCATTCAACAGTAATAACAATTCCACTATCAAAGTCTTCGTTCGCTTTCCAACCAAGTTGTGTCTCTAACTTTGTAGCATCTATAGCATAACGTCTATCATGTCCTGCTCTATCTTCTACGAAAGTTATAAGTTCTTTATAGCTTTTTTTATTTATCTGTTTTTGAGCTGGAACTTTCTCATCTAGTATTGTTGTTATTGCATCTACTATTTGTAAGTTAGTTCTCTCGTTTCTTCCACCGATGTTATATACATTAGCTTCTTTACCTGTATGGTATACTAAATCTATACCTTTACAATGGTCAAGTACATATAACCAGTCTCTAATATTTTTACCATCACCGTATATTGGGATAGATTCACCTGCTAATGCTTTTCTGATAATAGTAGGTATAAGTTTCTCATCATGTTGTTTAGGACCATAGTTGTTTGAGCAGTTAGTTATAACTGTATTCATACCATATGTCTCTTGATAGCTTCTTACTATCATATCCGAGCTTGCTTTACTTGCTGAGTATGGAGAGTTAGGTGCATATGGTGTCTCTTCTGTGAAAAGATCAGTCTCGTTTAGTGTTCCATATACTTCATCTGTTGAGATATGGTGAAATCTGCATCCTTGGTAATTTTCTTTGTAAGTGAATGGTTTTTCCATCCAGAACTTTTGAGCTACATCTAAAAGGGTGAAAGTTCCATTTACATTAGTCTCAATGAAAATTCCAGGGTTCTTTATCGAGTTATCTACATGAGACTCTGCTGCAAAGTGAATGACACCTTGTATATCATGCTCTGTAAATATATATTCTACTAGTTCACGGTTACAGATGTCACCTTTTATGAACTTGTATCTTGGGTTAGATTCACACTCTTTTAGGTTCTCTAGGTTACCTGCATATGTTAGGAGGTCTAGGTTAATAAGAGTGTACTCTGGGTACTTCTCTAAGAAGTATGGTACGAAGTTAGAGCCTATGAAGCCTGCTGTTCCTGTTAGTAGTATGCTTTTCATTTAGTTTCTTTCTCCTAAAGTTGTTAGACACTCATCAAGTGAGTCTTTCCAGTATGGAATTGTTATACCAAACTCTTCTTTTATCTTTGATTTATTAAGTAGTGAGTAATGTGGTCTCTTTGCAGGTGTTGGGTACTCTTTAGTCTCTATAGGGTTTATTTGGCAATCTATTTTAGCCATTTTCATTATCTCTTTAGAGAAGTCATACCAGCTAAGTACACCTTCGTTTGAGTAGTTATATATAGCTACTTTCTCATTTTTAATGTTTGGTATTATATCAAGTATTGCTTTAGCTAAGTCTCTTGCATAGGTTGGAGATCCAACTTGGTCATATATAACACCAAGGGAATCTCTCTCTTTGCCAAGTCTTAACATCGTTTTTACGAAGTTAGCTCCAAAGCTAGAGTAGACCCATGATGTTCTAATGATTATAGAGTCTTTAGGGTTTATCTCTTGCATCGCTTTTTCACCCTCTAATTTTGTAGCACCATAAACGCCACTAGGGTTTGTAGTGTCATCTTCTGTGTATGGTTGGAAGTTCTCTCCATTAAATACATAATCAGTTGAGATATGGATGAGTTTACTCTTTTGCTCTTTTGCTATCTCTGCTAGATATTTAGTTGCTAAGTGGTTTACGCTGTCTGCACTCTCTTTGTTCTCTTCTGCTCTGTCTACTGCTGTGTATGCTGCAGTGTTTATGATGACATTTATGGAGTTCTCTTGTGTAAAGTTTTTTATTGCTTCTTTATCTCTTATATCTAAAGTATCTCTATCTGTGAAGAAGAAGTTATACTCATAGTTTTTACTTAGAGCTTGAAGTTCTGAGCCTACCTGTCCGTTTGAACCTGTCACTAAGATATTCATAAATTTTTACCTTTATTAATCATAGGCCTTTCAATTATCAGATATGTCCCTATTGATAAAATCACCACTATCATACTAATCAAAGGTAATAAATATATATATATTGATTTAATATCATTAAAATCAATTAAGATCTTAAAAAGAATATATAAAATCAATCCATGCGTTAAATATATACTATAACTTATTTCACCAATTATCCTGGAGTATTTAAGTGTAAGCAGTCCAAATATTGTATTTCCATAAACAATCATTGCAAAAAAAATACTAAGCCCAAGAAACTGAATATTTCCATACGATGTTTTAAAATTAAGTAAAATATAGATTAAAATAATTAAAGAAGCTATAGAAAAATACCATTTATTAAAATTAATGTATTTAATATATTTATTATATTCCAATATATTTATTATATAACCTAAATAAAATAGAATAAAAAACTTGCTAGTAATAGTTGTTAAGCCAAAAAAACTTATACTTGTTGGATATAAAAATCTATATAATAAATAGAATCCGAGTACTATCATGATATATCGTATCTTATTTAAATAGAATATAATTGGTAAACATAAATAAAAGAACCATTCATATGGTAAGGTCCAAGTTACACTTGCAGTTATTCTATACACATCATGATAGTCATTCAACGAACCTCTTACAAATAATAACCATTTGAATATTTGCTTAAAGAACAATTGAATATCTACATTTAAATTAAACCCATTTTTGTAAAATATAATCAATATCATGATCAATACAACAAAATAATATAGAGGAGCAAGTCTTAAAAACCGTTTCACGATAAATTTCTTTATTTCAAATTTATGTTGATGTATTTTTCTAAAAAACAGGTATCCTGTAATTAAAAAAAATACAGCTACAGAGCTTTGCCCTATATTATTCAGTAAATCTGAAGGTGGTCTTATCCATTCTCCATTTACATGCCAATAATATGTAATAAAATAATGATGTATAAAAACACCCATAGCCAAGTAACCTCTAAGACCATCAATAGTTTTTATATGACCTATATTATCACTAAATTGTTTTTGCACTATATTATTATTTATAATAGGCATTAAAAAGATAAATGCTAAAAATATTAAAAATATCTCAATCATTATAGTAATTAAAACCATAGTCAAATATATCATTAGTCTCTGCTAGTTTAGGTTGTACCTTATCTTTAGCAGAGAGGTTTAGTTCATTGTGTGGTACTTGCCAGTTGATGTTTAGTGCTTCATCGTTAAATGCTATTCCTCTATCGTTTTCTGGTGAGTAGTAGTTATCTACTTTATAGGCAAATACTGTATCATCTTCAAGCACTACAAATCCATGAGCAAATCCTCTTGGAACTAAGAGTTGGCGTTTATTTTCAGCTGTAAGTTCAACTGCTACATGTTTACCAAATGTAGGAGATCCTTTACGGATGTCTACTGCTACATCAAGAACCTTTCCTTTTATAACTCGTACAAGTTTAGTTTGAGCTGCAGGAGCAAGCTGATAGTGAAGACCACGAAGAACACCACGAGATGATTTAGACTCATTATCTTGGCAGAAGTTTATTTTGTAACCTAAAAACTCTTCTAGCTTATCAGCTCGAAAAGTCTCTACGAAATAACCTCTCTCATCTCCATGGACTGTAGGTTCACAGATGACTACATCTGGTATATCAGTTCTTATGAAGTTCACTTACAGTTTACCTTGTTCGGCACGACGAAGTAAATACTGACCATATTGGTTTTTCTTAAGTGGTTGTGCTAGTTCTATAAGTTGTTCTTTAGTTATGTAACCCATCTCAAAAGCTATCTCTTCAAGACATGCTACTTTAAGAGACTGACGGTTCTCTATTGTTTGAATGAACATACTTGCTTCAAGAAGACTTTCATGTGTTCCTGTATCTAGCCAAGCATAACCTCTACCCATAAGTTCTACTTTAAGTCTCTGTTCTGCAAGATAGTCTTGGTTAAGAGTAGTTATCTCTAACTCTCCTCTATCACTAGGGACGACATCTTTAGCTTTTTTAACTACATCGTTAGGGTAGAAGTATAGTCCTATAACTGCATAGTTGGATTTAGGGTTAGTTGGTTTCTCTTCAAGTGAAGTTACTACACCCTCATCATTAAACTCAGCAACACCATAACGTTCAGGATCTTTTACATAGTAACCAAATACAGTTGCTTTGTTTTCAGTCTCTGCATTTTTTACACTTTTAGCTAGAAGGTCTGTAAGTCCATGACCGTAGAAGATGTTGTCACCAAGAACGAGGCATACATCATCGTTACCTATGAACTCTTCACCTAGGATGAAAGCTTGAGCTAAACCATCTGGAGAGGGCTGAACAACATAAGAGAACTTCATACCTATGTCAGAGCCATCACCTAAAAGCTTTTCAAAGTTAGGAAGATCATCAGGAGTAGAGATAATAAGTACTTCAGTAATACCAGAAAGCATAAGAACAGAAAGTGGATAGTAAATCATAGGTTTATCATAGATAGGTACTAGCTGTTTGCTTGTGCCTTTTGTGATGGGGTAGAGTCTTGTTCCACTACCTCCGGCTAGGATTATTCCTTTCATTTAGTTAGTTACTCCACAAAAGTCAATAACTTCTTTACCAAATATTTTAATACCTTTAAACTCTTTATGTCCTACAAGGTATACAATTACATCAGCTTCATTTATAGCATCTTCATAGTTAAGTATAGTAAACTCTTTATGATCTTCTATATTTGGTTCTACTACTAGTACATCTACACCTTGAGCTTTTAGTGTCTGTGTTATGTAAAGAGCTGGTGCTTCTCTTAGGTCATCTATGTCCGGTTTAAATGCAAGACCCATGCATGCTACTTTAGCTTTTCTTCCGTTTTCATTCTCGAACTTCAGTGCTGCATTTTTTATCTTCTCTATTGACCATTCAGTTTTGTATGTGTTTACTTCTCTTGCAGATCTTATTATTTTTGCTTCTACATTCGCTTCTTTTGCAGCATGTACTATGAACCATGGGTCAACAGCTATACAGTGTCCACCTACACCAGCACCTGGTTGGAGTACATTTACTCTTGGGTGTCTGTTTGTAAGGCTTATGAGTTCCCATACATCTATGTTAAAGGTATCACATAACATACTAAGTTCATTTGCAAATGCTATGTTAGTATCTCTAAAAGAGTTTTCTGTTAGTTTTGCCATTTCTGCTGTTCTTGCAGTAGTTGAAAGAACTTCACCACTTACAAATGTGTTGTAGAACTCTACTGTTTTTTCTGTAGCTTCTGGAGTAGTTCCACCTACTATGCGGTCATTCTCCACTAGCTCTCTCATTATCTGACCAGGGAGAACTCTCTCCGGACAGTGTGCTATGAAGAGTTTAGATGTGTCTACACCTTCTTCTTTTAGTACATCTTCTACTTTGTCTGTAGTACCTACTGGAGAAGTAGACTCTAGTATGACTATGTTTCCTTCTTTTACATAAGGAGCCATAGCTCTAGTAGCACTTACTACATAGTCTATGTTTGGAACATACCCTTCATGAAAAGGAGTAGGAACTGCGATTATGAATACATCAGACTCTACAGGTTTTAGGTCTGCTTTTAAGTGTCCTGAGTTAACAGCCGAACGAACAAATGTATCGAGTTCAGGCTCAACTATATGGATGTTACCTGCATTTATAGTATCTACAGTACTCTGAACAACATCGACACCATGTACTTGGTAGCCTTTGTTTGCTAAAAGTGATGCAGTTGGTAACCCAATATAGCCTAGTCCTATTACACATACATTTTTGTTCATTCTAATCCTTTAAGTAGTTTATTATTTTTTTACAAGCTTGTCCATCACCATATGGGTTATGAGACTTTGCCATTGTATTATAAGCTTGTTCATTGTCTATAAGCTCTTGAGCTTCTTTTATTATTACTAGAGTGTCTGTTCCTACTAGTTTAACAGTTCCAGCTTCTAGTGCTTCTGGTCTCTCTGTAGTATCTCTCATAACAAGAACAGGTTTACCTAGACTTGGTGCCTCTTCTTGAACACCACCACTATCTGTTATGATGAAGTATGACTTATCCATCATGTAGATAAACTGCTCATACTGTAAAGGTTCTATTAGGTGAATGTTCTCTATACCAGAGAGTATCTCTTTTACCGGTTTTTGGACATTTGGGTTTAAGTGTACTGGGTAGACTATGTGCATATCTTTGTTTTTTAATGCGATCTCTTTAAGTGCAGTACAGATGTTTATAAACCCTTGACCATGGTTTTCACG
>Ga0256826_1000983_pt1 | contig 17733 bp, 19 predicted proteins | sample CV79metaG_FD_185975 | JGI IMG/M metagenome (GOLD analysis project Ga0256826, IMG submission 185975) | Hydrothermal vent microbial communities from East Pacific Rise, Pacific Ocean - CV79 | ecosystem: Environmental > Aquatic > Marine > Hydrothermal vents | place: Pacific Ocean: East Pacific Rise...
AAATACTTTTTGGTAAACTTTGGCAAGAAAGAGTTGAAAATATATTAAATAATACTTGTAAAGTAATAACAATAAACTAATTATGAAAATAGAAAAATTTGAGGCTGAAGTTAAAACATTAAAAAATTTTTTTGAGCTTCACTGTCATGATAATCATGGCAATTTAAAATACCATTGTAAGCAATTAACTTATAATGGTGAGAAAATAACAACAAAATTAGAGCTTTGTGATGATTGTATAGAGCTAATACATTATTCTTTTGATAGATTATTAGAGTGTCCACATGATCCAAAACCTAGATGTAGAACTTGTCCTAATCCATGTTATGAAAAATCTGAATGGAAAAAAGTTGCAAAACTTATGAGATATAGTGGTATTCAACTTGGAATTTTAAAAGTTAAAAAATTCTTTGGGATAAAAAAATAAATTAATCAAATAATTTATTTAATATATATCTTTCTAAATCTTGCTTTGGAATATTTTCTCTTAGAGCTTCCATATATATTTCACTTACTTGTTGATTATATTTATCATATGAAAAATGTGGAAAGTGTAATTGCCACATCATATTAATACGTTTTTTGGCAACTTCATCACTTAGCCAATCTTTAAATAATCCAAATGATGCAAATATAATACCTGTTACAAATATAGTTATAAATATAGAAATATGGCAATCAGCATTTTGAAATACCTCATGTGTTATTAGTGCCACTGGAAACATTACTATATTAATTAATAATAAAAAAACTATATAAGCTCGACCTAGTCTTAGTCTAAATCCTAGTCTTTTACCATCTAAGTGTAAACCTTCATTAAATGATTGGTTTGCGCTTAATAATTCTTGTAGTTTTACTGGTTGATTTGATATAACATATATATATGATATTATTTTTTTCTTAAGATTATTTATCATCCTCTTCCTTTTTTTCTTTTTTTACTAATCCGGATTCTACTAAAAATGGACTATATATAAAATCTAATTTTTTTATCTTATCATATTTTGCATAACTAAGATATAAAATATCTTTTGCTCTTGTAACTGCTACATAAAATAATCTTCTTTCTTCATCTAAAGAGCCACCTTTACTCATAAGTGTTCTATTTGGAAATCTACCATCCATAAGATCTATTATATAGACTTCTTTAAATTCTAAACCCTTACTTGCATGAATTGAAAGTAAGTTTACACCTTCCCCTTCACTTAGTTCCCCTCCACCTAAAATCATAGCATTTAAAAAATTTTTTATATTTGTATGTTTGTGTGAAAGTCTTTTTAGTGTTTCAACTCTTCTATTACATTTTGATAGATTTCTTGTTTTTAGTGCTTCATTTATTGATCCATCTTTTTGTTTTGCCCTTGCTGTACAAAGGGAATCTAAAATAGAAGTGAAAAATTTACTTTTTTTAATATGATCAATTAAATTTGCAGGATTTTTCATCCGTTTTAATTCTTTAAATAAAATATAAAATTTATATAAAAATTCTCCACCTTCACGAGATAGTTTGGGGTGTTTAAGTATAGGATTTCCTAAAAAACTTTCATTAAAATTTGAATCTTTAAACTTAGCTAATGAGCCCATCTCTATAAAATCATCAAATAGTCCAAGTTGAATATTTGTAGTCTTATTACTTATATATGGTGTATGAATAGATGGATCTGGAGAAGTTAATCCTACGGATAAATTACCATTTCCTAATAATATTAATGCATCAAAAATATCTTTTGCAATTGCTTTTCCAATATTTTTACCATATTCTATTAGATGAATAAAGGCCATCATATCATTTGGATTTTGAGTTAATACGAGCATATCAAGAGATGCTTTTATTTCTCTGCTATCAAAAAAACTGTGTCCACCTTTTCTTTTGGATTTAATATCTAAATCTCGTAAATTAGCTTCAATACCATCTGCACTTGAGTTATTTCTATAAATAACGGCAATTTGATCATGAGGAGTTTTAGATTCTTTTATATTTTTAGATATATACTCATATTGATCATATAATTCATCAAATGCCAAAAGTGTAGGGGAGTGATTATTTGCAGTTCTTACAACTTCTAGTTTTTTTTCATATATTCTTTCATTGTGTTCAATTACTTTATTAGCTAGATCTAAAATTGGTTTAGTTGAACGATAATTTTTTGTTAATGTATATAAATTACTATTATCATATCTTGTTGAAAATGATGAAATAATACCAATATCACTGCCATTAAATGCATATATACTTTGGTCATAATCTCCAACACAAAATAAACTTTTTGATTTAAAACCTTCAAGTAATTTATTTTGTAAAGGGTTTGTATCTTGGTATTCATCTACTAATATCTCATGAAAATGAAACTCTTTTTCTTTTTGTATTTCTATCATATTTAAAAGTAAATCATCGAAATTTACATATTTATGATCCTTTTTTAGTTTATTAAATTGATCAAATAAATCTTCGTATATAAGTAAATATGGCTTATGTGCTTGATTTCTATTTAACATCCAATCTTCAAAAGTATCATCATAAGTACTATTTAAAAATAATGAGTAAATATCATATAAATATCCACCATCATATGGTTCTGTTTCTCCATCTTTAGGAAATATTCTTTTTTCATAAAGCGATTTAAATAGTGTTTTTAACTCATTAGGCTGTTTTAATGTTATTGGTATATTCATATTTTTCATTAACTTATATGAAACACTATGAAAAGTACCAGATACAATTTGCGATGCAATCTCTTTTGAGAAATAACTAGCAACTCTTTCAATCATCTCTGAAGCTGCTTTATTTGTAAATGTTAATAATAATATATTCTTTGGATTTATACCGCTATTTAATAAATAACCAATTCTTCCTACAATAGTAGATGTCTTACCTGTACCAGCACTTGCAATTGTTAAATTATGTCCGATACTTGATGTTGCTGATTTATATTGTTCTTGATTTAAGTTGTTTAATGGCATTTGGGATTATATCCAAACAATACCTAAGTTACTTATAAAAATCTAGATGATTTAGTATATAAATTAAATTTTAATATATTTAAGAATTTATATACGGCAAATATAAAATTTTTTTATAAAAATTATAAGTATTAAAATAAACTTTAGTTATAATTATAATATTATTATTAAGGAGAAATAAATGAAACTAACAAAACTATTTTTTGTAATTTCTTTAACTATGTCACTTTTTGCAGATTCTACTATGAATATTAATGTTATATCTAAAGATGCTAAAAAAACAAATAAGATAACAATGATATTTTTTCATATGACATATTGTCCATATTGTAATAAAATGCTTAAAGAAACATTTGAAGGTTTTGATTCTATGGCAAATATAAATAAGAATTTTTATTATGTTGATATGAATATTGATGATGATGGTGAAATCATATATCAAGATTTTAAAGGGTCACCTGAAGATTTTGGAGAGTACTTTGATATTGAATTATATCCAACAATTTTATTTTTAGAAAATAATAAAATTATTTATTATGTACATGGATATAGAAATCAAGAAAAATTTCAATATATCTTAAATTATGTATCAAGTAGATCTATTGGTAAAATGGATTTATTAGAATTTATCGATAATGAACTTATGAAAGATTAATTCTTTCATAAGTACTTAAATCTATTTTGATATTGTACTTTTTGTAAATACAATATACTCATCTGGTTGAATAATTGTTATTATAGAATATAATACAAGTAAAATACCAAATATAATACCTATTTTTTTCATAAATCTTTTTTTATATTTTATATTTGATAAGTAAATAATCAATACAACACCCACTATAAATAGTAATATCCCAATCTTCATATACTTTACCTTTTTATTTAAAATTTTCTTTATATCTGATTATACAGTAATTTTAATTTATTATATTTAATTATAAGAAGTAATTATTTTATATGTGAAATAAGATGTTTTGTAGTTTAAATGAGAAAAGTAAATACATTCTAGAAAATCTAGAATGTATTTGAAAAGATATTATTAGTTATATCTGTTATCGATACCTGGGTTACCTTTAACACCAATCATATCAGGTGTATCAACTTTTAAGTTAGATACATGTTTCAAGTTTTTAAGGTATGTCTCTGTAGTTTCCCAAACTGGTTCACCTGGAGATTTAGAACCAACTGTAGACCAACCTGCAACTTTATACATTTTGCTAGCTTCCATTGGTTTACCTGTCTTAGTCATTCTAATATTTGTAATTCTTTTACCCATTTTTGCTCTTGGATCAATAGTATAAGAAATACCACCAGTTCTTACCATATCTCCACCTTGTTGATAGAATGGATCTTCATTAAATAAGTTATCAGCAACATCTTCTAATATGGCATGAATACCTTCACCTGAAATATCTTTAGCATAAGTTTCAGCATAAGTCATAGCAGTTTGAGTAGCTAAATCATCAAATGTAATTGCTTGACCTGGCATAACTGTTGTTCCCCATCTAAATCCTGGAGATAACGATACATCTGCACCTTTAACTTCAAGTAGTCCATCACAAATGATTTGATCCCAAGAACCGTTGAAGTTTCCTCTTCTAAATAATGTACCATCAGTTGTAGCAATCTCTCTTGTAATCTCTTTTAAGAAAGGTTTTCTAACATCAGCAATATATTTTTTCATTTCTGGATCTTCAGGAACTAAATCAGAGAATACAGGAAGAAGTGTAAATTTAAAGTCTTTAATTTTTCCATTTTGAATATCTAAATCAAGAACGTTTAAGAATTTACCATTTGATCCTGCATTACATACATATGTAGTACCATTTTCATTTTTAACAGGAACAGCTTCAGGAACACCATCATGTGTGTGACCACCCATAATAAAGTCAATTCCAGTACAAACTTCTGCCATTTTTTGATCAACATCAAATCCATTGTGAGAAAGTACGATAATTGCATCTGGTTTTTCTTCTTCTTTAATAAGATCAACCATCTCTTGCATCTCTTCTTCTTTAATACCAAAAGTCCAATCTGGAATAAATCTTTGAGGATTTGCAATTGTTGTGTAAGGGAATGCTTGACCAATAACTGCAACTCTAGCACCACCAAGTTTTTTGATAGTATAAGGTTTAAATGCTAGTCCTGAATCTTCATCATAAGCAGCAGCTCCATCCATAAGTGCATCTTCTTTAACAAATACATTTTGTGCTAAGAATTCTGCATCAAGTGCTTTAACATTTTCTAAAACTTCTTCAGCTTTATAAGTAAATTCCCAGTGTCCAACAGCAACATCAACACCAAGTTTATTCATAGCACCAACCATATCTTTACCTCTAGTTTGAAGTGCAGTCCATGAACCTTGCCATGTATCTCCACCATCTAGTAATAAAGTTTTTTCTTTTCCAAAGTTATTTCTTAAGTGATCAACAATAGTTTTAATTTGTGCAAATCCACCAACTTTACCCATATGTTCAGCATGTTTTTCGAAGTTTACACAAGAGAATGCATATTCAAGTCTTTTATTACCTTTGATTCCATATCTATCAAGTAATTTATCACCAACAATATGTGGTGGCTTACCATAGTTTCCAAAGAAACCTAAGTTTACACTTGGCTCTCTAAAGAATACAGGTTCTAGTTGTGCATGACAATCTGTCATATGCATTAATCTTACATTTCCAAAACTATCTAATTTATAATAATCTTCTGGTTTTGTTGTGTTTGCTAGTCTTGTATGTGAATTAGCAAATACAGGAGCTGATGCACTAAGCACTGCCATCATATATACGAATTCTCTTCTACTCATTTTACTCATATTAATTCCTTTAATTTTATAGTATTTTAACATCATTTTGCTAAATGCTATTTGTTTTTATCCAAAAAAGCCAGACTTTACGCCTGGCTTTTATTTTTTGGTCAATTTAATACTGTAATTAGTATGTAAATTTATCACCAGGTACAGCTTCATGCCATGTAGTTTGTGCTTCATGGTGTTCTTGTAATGCTCTTACAGCAAATTTACAAGCTCTATCTGCTGCATAATTTGTATCAAATTTTACAGTTTTCTTTTTTTGTTTAACGCTAGCAGTTTTACTACCTTTGTCAATTGCTTCTTGTGTTGCTCTTATGTATTCTGATGTTTTAGCACCAAATCTCATAAATTGAACTTGTTTTTTAATTGCAAGTGGATTAAACTTTTTAGCTACATCTAAAACAGCTTGAGCTCCATTTACTTTTGCATTACAAGTTTTTGCAACGTCAATTTTAACAGCATCTGCTACAGTTGCCATTTTAGTAGGAGCAGAAGCTCCTCCTGTACAAGCTGTTAATCCAAATGCTAAACCAGCTGCTAGTGTTAATGTGTATAATTTTTTCATTGTATTATCCTTATCTTCTAACATCTTGTGCTACATTCATACCGTTTGACATATATGACATGAAATATAATACATTACTTGACCAGTCACTACCAGCTTTATGTGGTTGTTCACCTGTATCTCTATTACATCCACCAAGTCTACCTTCAAGTGTAAATAATTTACCTTTTCCAACTCTATATACTGGGAAATGTGTAACATTACCTAATAATGGAGACATAAGTTGAAGTCTAACTCTTTGACCTGCACCTTGTACGTGACAAGTTGCACATGAAAGTTTGAAATAACCTCTTTGAGAATAGAATTCTTTTTTACCCATCTCATATGCAGCTTTTGCAGCAGCACTTGAAATTTTGATATCAATTTTCTTTTCTTCATCTTGAGACATCATTGACATATAAGATTGAACATCAGCAGTTTTACCACCTTTTAAGTTCCAACCTTTTTTACCACCAGGTAAACCTTGCTTTTTAGCACAATTTACTATAGTTTCAGATAATGTATCAACTTTACCTGTTTTTTCATTGAACATTGGATAATCACCAAGTGTTGCAGGATTAGAAATACATTGTTTAATATATTTAGAATATAAAGCTTCACCTTTTTCTACATTTTCTTCAAAAGGTGGCATATCCATTTGATCATCTCTTGACATCTTACCAATTTTATCATATGCATATGTTCCTAATGCAAACTCTGCATGTTTTGGCGCTTGTTTAAATTTCTTTAATTCATCTGCTGTTGAATATGGAAAAAATTTCCCATTATCATTTGCTGTATTAGCAAATTTAGCTTCCATATATTTAACTAAAGCTAATCTGTCCTTTTCAGCCTGTGCATCAAATGCTGAAGCATTTAATGTAGTAGCAGCAAATGCTACTAAAGCTGATGTTTTTACAATTTTTAATAACATAGTATCTCCTTGTTTATTTTTCTTACTTAAGTAAGTTTTATTTAATTTTTCCAGTACCAGTATTAGTAGCACCACTTAGGTCTGTCCATGTTAATTTTAATTTATCACCTTTATTAGCTCCAGTGAATTTAAATTTCATATAAGGATTTTTTGATAAGAATTGACTTGTAGACACTTCATATACAGTTGTTCCATTTACAGTAGCTATGATATTAGTAATAAAGTTAGCAGTTTTACCTTTTTTCTTAGCTTCATCATAACTCATCATTGCATGTTTTGCCATAGCTTTAACTGTAACAACACCTTTTTTTAATTTTGCTTTAATTCTTGTTTTTCCCATTTTTTTTTCCTTTTGGTTTTATATTTTTAATTTATTTTATTAGTATCTGTAGATAAAGTGAATAAATCACCCTCCACAACCACCAATTGTTACTTTAACAACTTTAGAAGTTGAATATAATTTACCATCTACATCAGCAACTGCTGTTACTGTACCTGTTTTAGACATTTTAATTCTTACAGAATAATCAGGAATACCAGCAGCTGGTACTGTAAATACTGCAACTGCAGATTCAGGGTTAGCATCTTGGAAGATTGCCATTGTTTTTGCTTTCATTTTTGTTGAAATAGTTACAGGTATAACTGCACCATTTTCAGCAATATCTGGAGCTTTTAGTTTAACTTTTTTACTTACTGTAGTATTTGAAGTTCCAAATATTTCAGTTATTGCATCATTTACATTTTTTGCAGTCCAAGCTTTAGGCTTTGTAGCTCTAAAATCTGTTGCACTTAAATTTGCTGGGATGATCGCTGCAGCTGCAACACCTATACTTAAACCTAAAAAATTTCTTCTATTCATCATTTTTCTTCCTTGTAATTAATTAACTGTTTTTAAATAAGCAACAAGAGCATTTATTTGCTCATCACTTAATTGACCATTTTTTCCAAATGCAGGCATTGCTGATGTTGTAATGTTTTTTGCTTTATAAATATCATATATTGCATCAAATATATAAGAATCTGGGTAATATGCAAGACCAGTTAATTTTGGTCCAAGACTACCTGGATTATTTATATTTTTTCCATTTACATCATGACATGCAAGACAATTTCCAATTTTTTTCGTATTGAAAATTTTTTCACCCATTTTTACCATATCTACCTTTGTTTCACCATGTTGATTTGCAAAGCTAGATGTTGCAAGTAAACCACTTACAGCTGATGCGATTAGTAAATTCTTAACTAATTTCATATCGTCTCCTTTTTTATCTTGTGATATTGATAATTTCAATATATTCTTTAGTACCTTAAATTGGATACTAAAACAATGAATTATAATCTAATCTCTTAGTAGTTGTCAAGTGATTTTTTGATGAATTTATAAATTTTATTTATCTATAAGTATAAATTTTTTATATTATAAGTTATAATGGTTAAATAGTGATTAGAATCCCACTAAATAGCTTTTATAAGAAGTATTTATATTATTAATAATATTATTTAGCTGTGTAATAAAGTAACGTTAATGTAATTTCTAAAAGGATAAATTTCAATAACTTTATATAATAAAAAATTATATATGTACATTTATAAGAAGATTATATGTTTAATATAAAAATAAATAAAAAAAGCCTAGTAGAAAACTACTAGGCTTTTATATTTTAAAAAATATGAAATCTATTTACTAGACTCTATCATATAATCAATAATTTCTTTCATTTTTGTATCATCAAATGAAGTACCACCTCGTGGAGGCATACCATTAATTCCATTGATAGCATTATGATAAACTTTTTCTATACCTTTTTCAAGTTTCTCTTTCCATGCTTCAGAATTACCTACTTCTGGTGCACCCATTGCATCTGTTCCATGACAAACAGCACATGAAGATTCATAAGCTTTTTTACCTGGATGAGTAGGACCTGCATTTTCTTCAGGAGGTAAGTCTTTTTTAATTGTTGGTTCTGGTGTTATTCCACCTAATTCATTTCCAATATGTAGAACAGGAACTTTACCATCAATACAATTAGTCATACATCTAACACCTGCACCATAGTTTTTATTATTACTTAAATATTTAGTTACATTTCTAACACCTTGCGCAGGATCATTAGGAGTATCTACTTGTGGATAAAAACCATCTTTATTTGGCATTTCAATTGATCCGAAGTTAGCTTTACTTAATACGAAATCTTCATCGATATCTTCTCCTCCAACAGTTACTTCATTTTCCATAAGTAAATAAGCAGTAATAGCATAAGTATCACTATTGCTTAAACTTTTAGGATGAGGGAAAGGCATTGCATCTTGAATATACCAAAATAATGTACTTGCATATGGCCAATATGAACCAATTCTTCTAACAGGTGGCTCCATCGTTGGTTTTGGATCCGCAGGATTTTGTAACTGATTTGTTAAAGAGTTGATATCTCCACCTGAAAGTGTAGGATAACCTTTACCTCCAGCACCAAAGTCACCATGACACATTGAACATTGTTTATCATATAATTCATTTCCATAACCAGCATTACCTTGAGCAACTTTTGGTTTACCATTTTCAATAATAACTTGACCATGTTTAGTGTCAAATTCAGGTAATCCAGTACCATCAGGCATTATATCAATATTCCATGCTGCTAATTCACCTTTAGTAGGAGTTCTACCAAAAGATGATGTATCAATATTTTGTGTATTAACATTATATGCTGTATATTTACCATCTTTAGTAGAATATAAAACTCCACCATCAACAGCTCTTGCTATTTCAGTTGTATCTTTAACTTCAACTTTTTTTTCTTTATCTGTACAACCAGATAAAATTAACAAAGAAGCAGATAAGCTAAGAGTAATTAGAGTATTCTTAAGCATTGTGTTTTCTAATATGTACATTGTTAGTTTCACCTTTTTTATTTATTTCCCAAGTAACTATTGCGTTTCTATGGTACACTGATTCAACACCAATTGCAGATGTTTCCTGATCAATTGTTGGTTGCGTATTATTAACATCATCAGTAGCTCTACTTGATAATAATAATGGATTTCCATCCCATTTCATAATATATGAGAATCTAGTCCATGATTTTGGTAATACTAAACCTTTTAAGCTAGCTTCAATCCAATTGTCTCCACCATCAAGCGAAATATCAACATGTTTGATTGTTCCATGACCAGACCAGGCAAGTCCTTGAACTTCTACTAAATCACCTTTTTTAAGATTAGTCCATGGTTTTTCAGGACATGGAGATGTAATAACCGAGTTAACTTCATTTGGCCAGAAATATTGTACTGCTTTTCCATTTTTTTGTAACAAAGTATATTTAGAAGTTTCTTCTTTTGAATGCCAAGGCTTATCAGAAAATTCTAATCTTTTTAACCATTTAGTATTTAAGTTACCTTCCCAACCTGGAACAAGTAATCTTACAGGGTAACCTTGTTCTGGTCTTAATGCTTCACCATTTTGTCCCCATACTAGCATTGCATCATCCATAGCTTTTTCAACAGGAATAGTTCTTGGATTTCCAGCATTATCACTACCTTCAGCTAGCATCCATACTGCATCCTTATCTATACCTAAATCTTTAAGTACAGTTTTTAGCATAACACCTGTCCATTGTGCAGAACTCATCATTCCTTTCATAAACTGAATATTATTAAATTGAGGACCTCTCCAACCAGTAGACCCATTTGCTGGACATTCAATAAAATGTATTCTTGTTTCACTTGGATATCTTTTTAAATCTTCTAATGTTAAAACAATCTCTTTTTTCATTTTACCATGAATCATTAATCTATATTCATTTGGGTTAACTGTTGCAGTTCCTCCATGATCTCTACAAAAGAATAAACCATTTGGTGTAATGATTCCTTCAGATTCGTGTATTGGACACATAGATACAGATGCATACATATCACCAGATGATAATAGTTCTGTAACTCTTCTTGTATTATTGTGCTCATATGGAGATGGCATACCATATAAGTTTTTATCAACGGCAATACCTAATTTAGTACCCCATTCTGCTTCACCCACTATTGCATTATCGTCTGCTTTTAGACTTATTGGTGATAAAACATTCGCTGCTGCTACTGCTCCAACCGAATATGCTGCTGTTTTTTTAAAAAAGTCTCTTCTACTTGAACTTTCTGTTGTAGTATCAAGATCTTTCTTAAATATTTCGCTTAATTTTTTCATTTTTCCTCCTTCAAAATTTGGTAAATATTATTACCAAGACGAGTAATTATAGTTAAATCACCATTCCCTTGTCAAGAGATTAATTGTATAATTTTTATATTTTTTCATACTATAAGATTTTCTTCAATAAATTATAACTTTAAATATTAATAGTTTTATTTTATAAATTATGAATATTATTTAGATGCGGTAAAATAGGTACTTTTAAAGATTTAAATACAAATTATATTTATAAATTATATATATTATAAGATAAATTACTGGGTAATAATGAAACATAAATATATTGTATTTATTTATAATTTATGATAATATTCATTAAAAATAAAGATAATGAAAAATGATAAAAAATAATATTGGAAATGTACTAGAATTGTATATATCAAGCAAAGAAGCAAAAAGAGTAAATAAAGAAAAAATTTATTTTCAAGATGGTGGAATAAAAGAGGATAAATTTTTTAATAAAAATAAAAAAAGAGAGATACTTTTATCTTCTACATATAGTTATAAATTAGCATTAGAAAATGGAATTAGTTTGGAATATGGAGTTTTAGGTGAAAATATTTTAATTGATTATAATACTTCAAATTTAATTATAGGCTCTAAAATCCAAATTGGAGAAGCTGTATTTGAAATAAGCATGAATTGTCCAATATGTAAGCAATTATCAAAAGTTAAACCAACTTTACCAAAACTTTTAAAAGATGATAGAGGTATATTTATCAAAGTTATAAAAGAAGGCTATATAACTAAAAATGATAAAGTTTATTTACTCAAATAAGATTTTAGCTCTCTCTTTTTTATAAAAAGGTGAGTTTAGCTTTTTTAACTGTTCTTTAGAAAAAGGGTATCCTTTTTGTATTTGACCTTTTAAAATATCTTTATTTATTAAATTATTATCTAACATAATTTTATTTTCATGACACATTTCACAAGATTTTGAATTTTTTGTAATTGTATGTGGAGTTTTTGGTAAAAAAACCTCAATCTTTTTATTTTCTATATGTGTCACATCATCAAGTATCATTTTAGAATCTTTATTTTTATAAGATATTCTATATTGATACATTGGTTTTGCTATTTTTATTTTTCCATTTTCATCATTTATTAAAAATATATTCTCCCATCTTTTAAACAACCAACCACTATACCAAAGACCTTTTGATAAGTTATTTGTAATATTATCCAGCATCATTGGTTCAATAATTTTTTTAGATTTTAATACTTTTTTTAAATAATTTTCTAAATATAAATCATCTTGAACTTTTAATCTTTTCCATTGGGAGTAGTTAGGTGTATCATCTCTTAATAGATTTAACTCATACGAACTAACACTCCAAGAAGTATGACAAGTTGAGCAGTCTATATTTTTATGGTAACTTTTATGATTTTTCTTTGTAAGATTTGTATGGCAAGATTTACATGAAACTTTATCTTCCCATTTTTTATTTTTAGAATTATTGTGACAATCTGTACAAGTCATACCTTTTTGAAAATGTATGTCACTATTTAAGTGGTGAAAATCTATCCCATAAGGACGAGGTGGATAATACCCTTCCTTTGTAATAGGACTTCTATAAGCTTTATCATAATCGTGAGGGAAAAGACCTTTATAATCTGTACCAATATATTCATTGTTGTGACATTTTAAACACTTATTCATACTTGGCTTTGCTTTTTTACTATCTTCTTTACTGAAGTGTTTATTGTGGCAAGCTAGACAGCTATTTTGTGTTTTATTTATAGTATTACTTGTAAGATGACACTTTAGACATTTTCGTCTTAAAAAATCATCTACTAAATCTGCTGGTTTGTGTATATCATTTTTTGGCATTGGAAGATTTTGTAAAGTTACATTTGAATCTTTTATTCCCCATGTTTGTCTTGTGATATTTATTGCATTGTGAAGTGTGTAATGATTTGATTTTTGGCATTGTTTTATTTTACTTTTATGACAAGTTGTACATTCATTTTGCAAATTGAAATTTGTAGATAAAAGATAAGAAAAAGCAATAAAGATGCAAAATACTATTTTGATAATAAATCCTTAGAACAAGATGTTTTCTTACTATAAAATAGTTTTTTAGATAAGTTAAAATCTTTATAAATTTTATCATCCCATTTATTATGACAAATTATACATTTATATGCTTCAACTATTTTTGAAACCTCTTTTTTATTAAATCCTCTTGCTTCATCTCTTGAAAAGCTTTGAAACTGAACACCATCTTTTGATACTAAAGAATCAATTGGATAGTTTATAGGAAGTCCAGATTCAATTGAGTTGTAATAAGGCTCAAATGTAATATTATTATCTTTTATATTAAGATTTCCAGCACCCAATCCTAAAGTTTGTGGATTAAAATGACAATCTACACAGGAGCGACTTTGTTTTTGTGTTGTATGTGGATCCCAAGCTGCGTATGCAAAAGAATGAAAACCTTCATTTGTGATATTTTTATCATAAATTGTTGTTATAACTTGACATCCAGGAGCTGTTGGCATGATTTTTTTATTGTACCCAATTGCAAGTGCAGGGGATTCGTATCTTAAATAACTTCTAAGCTCCCTCCATTTTCCTTTTGTTTTTTTATGTTTTATCCAATCGTATTGTTTACCATTTTTAAAATAAACTTCATGACAACCATAACAGCTAGGTATCCATGAACTATGGCATGCAGTACAATCTAATCTTTCATGGTTTTTACTTGTATGATATGGAGCATCAGACATTTTAGATATATCAAACTCTTTTCCATCACTTTTTCTATAAAAAGTAATATTATCATCTTTTTTTTGTAAGTTATAAATAGGAGAATTCATTTTTTTACTTACTGCTATTTCTTTTGGGTGTGGCATATTTTCATTTAGAACTATTAACATAGTAGCTAGAGTATATTGTTCTGTTTTTTTAAAAGTAGGGCTATGACAATCTTTACAAGATATATCAACACTATCTTCCATATGTGCATGATGCTTACCATCTCCCATAACACCTTTTTCTGTATGACAATCTATACATGACATCTTTGCACTTGTATGATGTATATCTGCTGGTAAATCGTAGTAATATCTACTTTGGTCTAAGTGGTGCGTTAGTTTGCCTTTTTTATAGGGTGTTCCATATCCTTCACTTTCAAATTTACCTTCATAAGATAATCCAATACGATTTGAACGATTATGACATTTTAGACAATTTTGTGAGGGTATTTTTGTAGACATTTGTGGATGTTTAAATCTTTTTAAAATATCCATATCTTTTGAAGTTTGTGTATTTTGTTCATTTACTCTATGACAATCAACACATCCCCCACCTCTTTTAGTACTTACTTTAAATATCTCTTCTTTTTGATTTATATGACAAGCTGCACAAAGTTTTGAAAAATGATCTTCTGCTAGAGTTTGTTCATTTGTAGGTTTATATTTTAAATAATTTATTCCACTAGTTTTTTTTATAGTTTTTGTTTCTTTAAACTGATATTTTAAAACATCTAAAACACCATGCATATTATTCATAATTGATTTATCAACTCTAGAAATAATTTCACTATGACATTTTCCACAAAACATTTGTGCATGTTCAAGACGAGCAGGATTAAGCACCATATTTTTATGAGCAGCATTTTTATCTAAAGAGTTTTTATCTCCACCATGACAAGAAGCACATCCAAATTCTTTATATGTATGGTAGTTATCTATTGGTGCTGTATTTTGATGGCAAGTTATACAATTATCAGGATTATTTGATGCAAAAGAAAAAATTGATAATAGTAGTAGAATATTAAGTGTTTTGAAATTCATATCTAGCCTTATTTAGTAAAAGAATAATAGCAAACTTTTACTAAATAGCTAGCTAAATATCTATAATTATTTTGCTAAAAGGTAAGGATTTCTTTGTGCTGTTGGCATTATTAGTGAATGTTGAATATTTACATGTTTTGGAGCATTTAAAATATATATTGCTAAGCTTGATATATCTTTTGCTTCTAGAGAAGTATATCCTTCATACACTTTTGCAGCTTTTGTATCATCTCCTTTAAATCTAACATTTGAAAATTCAGTATTAACTGCACCTGGAGCTATATTTGATATTCGTATATTTGTACCATATAAGTCAATATTCATAGACTCACTTAAAGAGTGCACAGCATGTTTTGTTGCACAATATACATTTCCTCCTGGATAGTTCATTTGCCCTGCTATTGAACCTAGATTTATAATATGACCTGAATTATTTTTTCTCATATGTGGAATAATTATACGACTTACATATAATAAACCTTTTAAATTTGTATCAATCATATCTTCCCAGTTTTGTAATACACCTTCATCGATTTTTTCAATTCCTAAAGCTAGTCCGGCATTATTTATAAGAATATCTATTTTATGATTTTTAAGAATTTTATTTAATGCTTTTTTTACTTGTTTATTTGATCTAATATCAAAAGTAAAAGTTGATACTTTTATAGAATATTTTTTTTCTAATTTCTTTTTTAATTTGTCAAGTCTTTCTTTTCTTCTTCCTGTTAGTATTAGATTTACTTTTAAAGAGGCTAATTGTTTAGCACAAGATTTTCCAATACCAGAAGTTGCACCTGTAATTAGTGCTGTTTTATTTTTTAAGTTATTCATAAATACCCTTTGGTGTAATTTTTATGTAGTATTATATATGTTTAATATATTTTTGTCATTAACATAAGTTAATTACATAAAAAAGGGGAAAGAGATTTAACCCCTTTCCCCTTTTTAATCAAAATGATTTGAAACTAATAAATTAGTTTACACCATACATTTTTTTCTTATCAAGTTTATATCCCCAAGTATTTTTAGGAGCAGTTAATTTCCAACCACTTACAGATCTTTGTTTGAATTTTTTATCTTTTCCACCTTCAAAACCATCAACTACAGTATAAACATTTTTGTAACCTGCTTCAAATAGTTTTTTAGATGCGTATGCACTTCTTGAACCTGATCTACACATCATGATAAGTTTATCAGATTTTGTAAGACCTTTTGCTTTTAATGCTTTTGCAACATCTGCTACAAAATGTTTATTTTTAGGAGTGTCAGAAAATCTTTTTTTCTTTTTATTCCATTTTTTAAAATTAACAAAGTGTACAGGGATATTATTATCTATTAAATAAGAATAACCTACATATTCAACTTCTGCGGGTGTTCTTACGTCTACAAATAATGTATTTGTATGTTTTTTTAAGAATGCAGGAACTTCAGCAGCTTTTAAATATAAGTTCTGTGGAGTTTGTTTTTTCTTTTTGTGTGGCTTATCTGCAGCCATAACATTTACTGATAACATTGCAATCATAACAAATGCAAGTAATTTTGATAAAGTTTTCATCTTTATGTCCTTTTAATTTTTTTGGGGAATACCCCTAGTAAATAAATCTTCTAATTTATTTACTAGAGATAAAGTCTCTAGTATGAATATGAAAGTTGAATTAACAACCCATATCCTCTTCTTCATCTTCTTCTTCATCAACTTCTGGTGCTGTTTGTGTTGAAGTCTCATTTTCGCTTGGTTTATATTTTGCTTCCATAACTGCATCATATGCTTTAAATCCAACTTTACTTTTTGGATCAGCAGCAATTGCTAATTTTGCAAATTTTATAGCAACTTTATAATCACCATCTTCTAAAGCAATAGATGAATCACTTACATATTTCATAACTATCGCTTCTTTGTTTTTATTCATTTGTTCTACATTGCTATTTGATAAATATGCCAGTGTAAATGACGCTCCTAATAAAACTAATCCTACTATTGCAGATATAACTTTCATTAATCTTCTCCCTTGTTGTCTCTAATTGATTTCATTACATTCATAAATATTGATAATCCAATACCTATAAATATTGTTATTATAAGTGCTGTATATATATCACCACCAACTAATTTGTCTATTGTTAATCTTCCTGCATTTGAAGAGTTTGCAAAATCTGCTAATTTATCAAAATTTTCAAAATAAACAGACATACCAAACATAACTCCTAATAAGAATACAGCAGCATCAAGTTTACCCGTTGCAAATCCTACAACAGCAGTACCTGGACACCAACCTGACATAATCATACCTAATCCAAATAATGCACCACCAACTAAGTATGGCCAAATATAAGTTGTCGGAATAAAAATTTGATTAAAATCTAAAACACCATTATATACTGCAATTGTAAGAAGTGTAGCACATGTTAAAATTGCACTTACCATAACTTGTGAAACTCTTAAGTTTCTAAAGAAAAATACAGGTGCAATATGTTTTGAACTT
>Ga0256826_1000984_pt1 | contig 17697 bp, 18 predicted proteins | sample CV79metaG_FD_185975 | JGI IMG/M metagenome (GOLD analysis project Ga0256826, IMG submission 185975) | Hydrothermal vent microbial communities from East Pacific Rise, Pacific Ocean - CV79 | ecosystem: Environmental > Aquatic > Marine > Hydrothermal vents | place: Pacific Ocean: East Pacific Rise...
TCATATCTGGTTTTGGAGTCGTTGCAGTAACGGCTGGAAGTTTAGGATAAATGATTGTTGGCAGCTCTCCATCTAAGGCTTTTAAGAACGTAACAATAGAAGCAGTATCTTTATCATTTATTTCCATTCCAAGCTGTGTTTCGCCCATGATTTTAACGGCTTCTTCTAAACTCCATACGGCTCCATTATGGAAATATGGGGCTGTTTGAGCAATATTTCTTAGAGTTGGAGTCTTAACCATTCCATTTTCGTCCCCTTTGAAATCGCCCATATTTGCATATTTATAAGGCTTAACCAGTGGGAACTTTTGCATACTTCCACCAATACCAACACCTGTATGACATGCTGTACAGCCTTTAGCAATGAATGTTTTTAAACCCTCTTGCTCTTGTGCTGAAAGTGCTTTTGTATCGCCATCTAAAAATTTATCGAATCGTGATGGGGTAACCAAGGTTCGTTCAAATGCACCAATAGCATCAGCAATTTTTTTAAAGGTAATGTTGTCCTCATTAAAAGCTTTTTTAAACTGCTCTTGATAACCTGCCATAGAAGAGATTCGTTTTACAGCCATCTCTTTACTAATTGCCATCTCTGGTTCAGCCTGCATTGGTCCGTGTGCCTGTGCTTCTAAATCTTGGTCACGACCATCCCAAAATTGACGTTCCATAAATACTGAATTGTATACGGTAGGCGAATTTAAATGATGAGGGTTGAGAGTATAACTGTTTTTTTCATTTTATAGTTCCTGATTATTTAAATATGTTGGAAGTATAGAGTAAAATTACTTAGATAATAATTATTATCTATTGCTAATAATAATTTTTTGATTACTTTTTTTAAATAAATAAATCAAAAAGAGTTCATATATCGTTAATATCAACACTCTACAATGCTTCTATCATTTATACAAAAGGATTTAAAATGAAAAAAACAATAATAACTGTTTTACTTAGTAGTGCTGTAGCCTTTGCTCTTAATTTAGGCGAAATACCTAAAGAAGTTACTCTCTCAGGAGACAATGGTTCTTGTGTTAATGGTACAGCATGGAACTCAACCATGCTCAAGGAAAAACCAGTCTACTTCTCTACGTTGACCCTGATAAAAAAGACGATACAGAAACATTTGTAGAAAAACTTAATGCTCAAAATTACCCTAGCGATAAATTCTCGTCAATCGCCATCATCAATCTAAAAGCAACATGGCTACCAAACTTTGCCATTGGAAAAAAGCTAAAAGAAAAACAAGAACATTTTCCTAACACCCTCTATGTAAAAGACGAAACAAAACATCTAGTCAAAGAGTGGGACTTAGCCGACGACAGTGCCAATACTCTTATTTTTAATAAAGAAGGAAAAGTTATCTACAGCCATGTAGGCGAAATCAAAGAAGATGAAATGAAAAAGATTTTTTCGATTATTGAGGAAGGGATTAAGTAGGGGAATGATTCATTTTTGTAGGGACAATATTCCCTACAAACTCCTTATCAGACTTAAAGTCTTCTTTTAAGCTTCATACAACATCTACAGCTTTTTCTTTCTTTCTCAATATCAAATTAGTGCATTACGAGGAGCTTTGTTTTTTATATAGTTATAATTGTACTTTAAAGAAATATGCTATACTTAGAACAGTTATAAAAATGAGTTCATAGCAAAGTAATAGAGGCTTTTTTAGAGTAATAATAAATTTAAATTAAAAAATCTAATACTAAAATTCAAATAGGGAAAAAGCATGAAATTAAAAAGAATAACATTAACAAATTTTAGAAGTTTTGAAAACTTCACTATAAATTTTGATGAAAATCTAACTGTTATTGTTGCTGAAAATGGTGTTGGTAAAACATCTGTATTAGATGCCGTAACAGTTGCTTTAGGGCAATTTATAGGTGGATTTGATACAGGTAAAGATAGTGGATTTCATCCAAATGATGCCAAATTAAATATTGTAAAAAGCAAGTCAACACAAACCGTAAATATGGAAAGTAAGTATCCAATAACTTTAGTAGCAGAAGGAGAGATTGATAGACAAGATGTAAAGTGGTCAAGAGCATTAAGTGGAGCAAAATCTAAAACTACTTATGGAAAAGCAACGGTACTAAAGGAGTATGCAAAAAGATTACAAGAGCAAGTTCGAGATGAAACAGACCCCTCTTTACCTATTATATCGTACTATGGAACAGGTAGATTGTGGCATCAAAAACAGACAGCAAAAGGAAATTCCTCTCGATTATTTGGATATGATAAAGCTTTGGAACCTGCTTCTACCTATAAAGAATTTGCAAAATGGTTTGAAGAGGAATCAAAAGCTGAATATAATAATATGTTGAAATTTTTTCAAAAAAAAGGAAATATGGACTTCTCGTTACTTGATAAGAGTATGGCATTAGACAAGATTAGAGAGGCTGTAAATACATGTTTGAACATTAGTGAATGGCAAGATATAAGATATGATTATGAATTTAAAAAAATTACCGTTACTCATCCCAAACAAGGAACACTTCCTATTGAGAGACTTAGTGATGGTGTTCGTAATATGTTGGCAATGACAGCAGATATTGCTTATCGGTGCGTAACTCTAAACCCTCATCTTGCCGATGCTCCTAAAGAGACTGAAGGTATTGTTCTTATAGATGAAGTTGATTTACATCTTCATCCTAGATGGCAACAAGTAGTTCTGCCTAATTTACGAGAGGCTTTTCCTAAAATTCAGTTTATTGTTACTACGCATAGTCCACAGGTTTTGACAACAGTTTCAAAAAAACATATTAAAATAATTACATTTGATGAAGTTTTAGAGCCAGAAATTAGCCCTTTAGCAAGAGAATCAGCTGATGCCTTGGCTTATATTATGGATACTAATGTGAAACCTCCTCTTAATATCTTAGATGATATACACAGGTATGAGCAGTTGGTTAAAAATGGAGAGATAGAAAGCTCTAAGGCTAAGGATATTAAAAAACTGTTTGATGAAATAGGTTATGAAATACCACAGCAGGATTTAGAACTATGGCAATTTTTAGCAGGTCGATAGAATGATTGAGTTGAACAATAGTGTTTTTTCTTATGATTTAGCTGGATATATTTTTTTAAATCAAAATCCTTTAGTTTCGGATTTTAATAGTTCGGTATTCAATCGAATTAAGCCCATGATTAAAGCACAATTGCATAAAGAGCAAGGGGGATTATGTGTTTATTGTGAAAAGAAATTAAAATCAACCCAAGGTCAAATTGAGCATATCAAACCTAAAGGTGGAAAATATGCTTATCCTCATCTCTGTTTTCAATATAGTAATTACGCTCATGGTTGTGTTAATCCTAAAAGTTGTGGACAAAAAAAGAGAGACCTTTTATTGCCCATAGAACCTAAAGTTGGTTGTAATAATAAATTTTCTCTTTCAACAGATGGTTCAATTGTTCCGATATTAAGCTTATCAAAAAAAGAAAAAAATATTCTTGATAACACTTTTTTAAAAAGATTAGGCTTGAATAACGCTTCTCTTGTACGAGACAGAGAAAAAATAATAACTAATTATATATATTTATTGAAGTCAAATCCTACAATGGCTCATATTTATATGGAAAATCAAGAGTTTAGATATATCTTGAAGAGGATTTAGATATATAGTTTACTTTTTAAACAACTTAGAGTGACTTCCCACACGCGTTAATGCCAATTCCAAAACATCATCATTAATTCTATAAATCAACAGTAAGTCAGGCTTTAAATGACACTCTCGACACCCAAGATAATTACCAACAAGGTTGTGGTCTTTATAACTTTTATCTAAAGTCTCTCCATTTGCTAATATAGTAACAACCTCTTTTAGTATCTCTTTGTCACTATTAGAGAGTTTTTTATAATCTTTTTTGAAACTACTAGTTCGGAAAATTTCATACATCTAACTGTCCAAATCATCAAAAAGTGCATCTACACTTTTAAAACTTTTCCCATCTCTTGCTTTGAGTTCATCTAATGCTTTTTGTGTCTCTTTGGTTGGAATCTTTAGATCAAATGGAAGTCCTTGGTGCATCACTATCATATTATTAAAAACAGCAATGGCTTGTGAATAGTTAAGTCCCAATTTAGCCAAAATCTCTTTTGCTAGAGTGTAATTGAGTTCATCAACCCTAATCGTGGTTTGAGTTTTCATTGGTTACTCCTGTGATTTTTGTTTATTATATCCCAAATTGAATATAAAATCAATGGATAAATATTAAATACAACTGTGTGTATGTCTTAAGAAATATGCTATAGTTACATTTTATAGAAAAAGGGAAATTTAAAATGAATAAATTTATATCAATACAAAACACAGATAAAAAATTTAAGAAAAATATAAAAGACTTATTTCTCTTAAACAAAGAGAAAATTGAAGAAATTGTTATTATTACAGCCTACTTCGATTTAAAAGCTTTAGATTGGATATATGAATTTTCTGAAAATAATCAAAATATTCAAATCAAAATTTTTATTGATAAATATTCAAGTAAAATTTTTTCAAATAATGAAATCAATAAAAAGCTAATTAATTCTCCAAAAAATATTCAAATTCTCCTTGTTAAGTATGGAAAACTATTTCACAGTAAACTATATTATATTAAAAGTGATAAAAATATAAAAGTCTCAATAGGCTCTTTAAATTTCACATTTAATGCTTTTGAAAAAAATGAAGAAATTTTGAATGAATACATCGAATATATTGATAGCAAAAGTGACTATGTTTGCGATATTGAAAAATATATAGAGAATTTAGAAAATAAATCTGAAAAAATTACAAAAAAATTAAAAAATAATTATAACAATAATAATTTACGCTCATTACTACTTGATGGATATATTTATTATGAATCAAAAGAACAAGAATCTTTTAGCTTTAAATTAAGATTGCCAAATGAAATGAAGCAAATAAATACAAAAATAGACCCAACATTAGAAGCAAATATAGTTGACTCTTTAACATTAGAAAGATTGATTTTAGAAAGCCATAGCTTAAAAGAAATTAAATTCCCAAAAAGAGATAAAAGTCAAAGTAGATGGAAAGATTATTGTATTGAAACTTGTTATGGATATTGGAGTCCATCTTTTTTTAATGATGATTTAAAAAAGATTTTAGATGAAAGAAAAGAAAAAAGAGAACCATACTTTAAAGAAATAAAGAAACTTTTAAAAAACCATCCAATGGAATTAGAGAGTGCTTTCATGGATGTTTGTGAATCAATAAAAAAGAATCTACCCAAAGGAATATATTGGGAGTATAATAACAAAGATAAAGCAAGAAAAGCTTGGAAAGAGTGGATAAAAAAATTACTTCAAAAATTTGAAAATAAAACTTTTTATAATAGATTAATACTTGGAATTGCAAAGGTATCTCCACCCGATGTTTGGACTGATAGTTTAGCATCAAAAGAGTTTGAAGACTCCTTTTTGGATTCATTGATTTATCATTGGTCAAAAGAATATAATAAATCAACATCAAATAAAATAGCAAAAAGAATCAATGATAACTTAATAGGAAAAACCCATGAATTCTATAAGACTGATATTAATTCTAAAAAATTAAAGAAAGAAATAGAAGAGTGGCTATTTGAATATATTGAGGATGAAGAAGGAAATAATATTTTTTTTGAATGGAATTGGAATGCGTAACGGAAAAAAAGTAAAACCAACCCAACCCCCACTGTTCAATGAATCCATAACCCTAAAAACGATAGGCAAGTTCATAAAAGCAAGAAGAACACAGCAAGGTTTAAATACCAATGACTGTGCCATGTTATGTGGAATTTCTGCCTATACCCTTAATAAAATAGAGAATGGTTTTGAGGGTGTCAAGCTTATAACACTGCTTCAAATTATGGAAGCGTTGGGAATGGAAATAAAAATGCAGGAGTGGGATGATGAATAGTTTAAAAGTGAGTATGCAAAACCAAATTGTGGGAAAACTCTCTATAGATAAAGATGAAAACTACTATTTTGAGTATGATAAATCTTGGATAGAAAAGGGCTTTGCTATCTCTCCTCATTTACCTTTTAATAATACCTACAAATCAAGCACCATTAAACGATTTTTAGAAAATCTTATACCTGAGGGAGAGGGGCTTGACGATATAGCCTACTTTACGCGTATCTCTAAAAACAATACCTTTGCCATTATGCACTCTATCGGTTATGATACAGCAGGAGCGTTATTTTTTGGAGATAACAGAGAAGCCAATGAGCCTATCTTTAGAGAGATTTCAGATGAAGAGTTAACCAAACGAATAGAAGAGTTAGAGAGTAAAAGCATTGCTATTTGGGATAGGAAAGTTAGGTTATCATTAGCAGGAGTTCAAGCCAAACTACCTGTCATTATTCGAGATAACAAAATAGGTCTAGCCAATGGAACACTAAGTTCAACCCATATTATGAAGTTTCAGACCAAACGAAATACGCATATTGTGGTTAATGAGCTTTTTTGTATGAGATTGGCTAAAAAGATAGGTCTAAAGGTTGCCAATGTTGAGCTTAGACGATTTGGGAAATATCCAACTCTTTTAATAGAGCGATTTGATAGAGTCTATAAAAAGGATTTTGTAGAACGATTACATATTATAGATGGGTGTCAGATGTTGGATTTACCACCGACTTATAAATATGAACAGAACTTTGGAAATATGCGAGATGTGGCACATATTAGAGAGGGAGCGAGTTTTAAAAAGCTTTTCAAAAGTGCTAAATTATGCTCTATTCCTGCGATAGCTCAACTAGAGCTACTAAATTGGTCAATGTTTAATCTGATTATTGGAAACTCCGATGCACATGGTAAAAACTTCTCATTTTTTGTAAACCAAAAAGGGATAAAAGCAACACCATTTTATGATATACTCTGCGTAATGATGTACGATTTTGACCACCATTTGGCAATGGCTTATGGAGATGAGTTTAATCCTAATGAGGTGTTTGCTTATCAACTTCGAGAGTTTGCAGAGGATATAGGTATTAATTATAAATTGGTGGTTAAAATTTTATTAAAACAGAGCAATTTTATCTTGAAAATTTTAGAGAGTAAAGTTATAGAGACTCAGGAGTTCACAGAAGAAGAGAAAAGTTTTATAAAGAAACTCTCCTCTTTTATTGCTCAACGAGCTTTAAAATTTAAAGAGGTAGCAAAAGAGATGCCTTTAATCTCTTTTTGAATCCTCCTCATCAATCTTTCGATAAAACATCCCATACAAAATAGGCAAGATAAACAGGGTTAAAATCGTAGAAGAGATTAATCCTGCGATAACTACAATAGCTAATGGTTTTTGAATCTCTGAACCAGGTCCCGTTGAGAATAGGAGTGGGACGAGTCCAAATGAGGCGATAAGTGCTGTCATGAGAACGGGGCGTAGTCGTTTGATTGAACCCTCGATAATGACCTCTTTTATGGCTGTTCCTCGCTCAACAAGATAGTTGAAGTAGTTAATCATAACGACTCCATTTAACATCGCAATTCCTAGAAGAGCAATAAATCCGACCGAAGCAGGTACAGAGAGATACTCTCCACTGTAGTAGAGTCCTGCAAATCCTCCAATAAGTGCCAAGGGAACATTGATAAAGACAATAATAGCTTGAAGCAATGCACCAAAGGAGACATAGAGCAACATAAAGACCAAAAATAGAGCAATAGGGACAATAAGCTTTAATCTATTTGATGCTCTTTGTTGGTTCTCAAACTCTCCACCGTAGGTCAAGTAGTATCCAGCAGGGAGTTTAACCTCTTTGGCTACGGCTTTTTTAACATCTTCAACAAAACTTACCAAGTCTCGTCCTTCAACATTACTCTGAACAACGGTTTTTCGGTAGCCGTTCTCATGTTCTATCTGTACAGGTCCACTCTTTTGCTTGAAGTTTACCAGTTTGGTTAAAGCGATACTCTCTCCACCATGTAGAGGATAATAGAGTGAAGATATTTTTGATAGAGAGTGTTGGAACTGTTTCTCGCCTTTGACCACCAAGTCAATTCGTCGCATTCCCTCTTGGATAATTCCAACAGTCGTTCCTGTAACCATGGTACTTAAGAAGTGGTTTATCTCTTCTTGCGTTACATTATAGTAACCCATAGCACTACGGTTAAAGCTTAACTCATAATAGGCAACCCCTTCGTTTGCTTTTTTATAGACATCGGAACTTCCTTTGGTCTTCTCTAGTACAGTTTTTATCTCTTCGGCGATTCGTTCAAGTTCGGCATGGTCGCTTCCAAAAATATCGACAGCCAAATCTCCACGAACTCCTGTAAGCATCTCTGAAACCCTCATCTCAATAGGTTGGGTAAATCCTGCTTCAATTCCTACCATCTCATCAAGAACTTTACGAATTTCATTGATAACAAACTCTTTCGATGGCTCTCTCCACGTCTCTTTGGGTTGAAGAACCAAGAAAGTATCGGTATCGTTCAATCCCATTGGGTCGAGTCCAAGTTCATCACTTCCTGTTCGGGCAATAATATCTTTGATTTCAGGAACATTTTTAAGAAGTTTTTGTTGAACTTTTAGGTTTAAAACCCTACTCTCATCAATAGAGATAGAGGGCAACATCTCTACCCCAATAATAATGCTTCCCTCATCCATCGTTGGCATAAAAGTTTTTCCTGTCATTGATGCCAAATAGAGAGAACCCCCAAAGAGCATAACAACGATAAAAAGCATTGTTTTAGAGAAACGTACTGCCCCTTTTAAAAGAGGTCTGTACCCTTTTATCAGTAGACGCACCACCAATGACTCTTTATCAGGACGTTTACTCAAAATAAATGAACTAAGAACAGGAATCAAGGTTAATGCCAAGATAAGTGAAGAGAAGAGAGCAAAAACAATACTGAGTGCCACAGGAGCAAACAGTTTACCCTCTAACCCTTGCAGTGTGAGCAGTGGCATAAAAACAATGATAATAATCAAAACCCCCGTAGTAATTGAAGGTGCCATTTCAATAGATGCCTTTTTTATGATGACCAATTTACGTTCATATTTATGTTTTGGGTTTCCAAGTTCTGCTGTAATATGTTCCACCATAACCACGGCAGAATCCACCAACATCCCAATGGCAATGGCGAGTCCTCCAAGGCTCATAAGGTTGGCTGTTAAACCAAAATACTGCATGGCAATAAAACTCATCAGCAGAGCAAATGGCAAAATAAAGGCTACCGAGAAGGCAGAAGCCAAGTTTCCAAGCATTAAAAGTAAAATAACAAAAATCAAGATTATCGCCTCAACCAGTGCTTTTTTTACGGTATCCGTTGCTAAGTTTACAAGTTCTGTTCGGTCATAAAATATGTCGATACTTGTCCCTTTTGGAAGCATCGGCTCAAGCTTAGTGATTTCGGCTTTTACCTCATCAAGAACAGCACCAACATTTGCTCCTTTTAGACCCAGTACCAAACCTTGTACGGCTTCGCCTTTTCCATTTTTGGTTACAAACCCTGCACGGGTTACATAACCCATATTGACATTGGCAACATCCGAAATTTTGATAATTCGGTTCTCTTTTTTCATAACCATTAACGAGGCAATATCCTCTAAAGAGGTTAATTTCCCTACACTTCGTACTAAGATATTCTCAACCCCTTGGGTTACACGCCCTGCACCACCGTTTTGATTATTGGCTTCGAGTGTGCTAAAAATATCTTCTAAAGTCACACCTAATGTCTGCATCGCATGAAGGTCGGGTACAATCTCATAAGTTTTAACCTTTCCACCCAAGGCATTAACCTCGGCAACCCCCTCTACCGAACGAATCTTTGGAGCAATAATCCAATCAAGAAGCGTTCTTTTTTCGGTTAGACTTAGCGTATCGGACTCAATAGTAAACATTAAAATATCACTAAGTGGTGTAGAAATAGGAGCCAATCCCCCTGCTAGATTTGAAGGAAGTTGGTCTTTTATATCGGCTAAACGTTCACTAACCTGCTGTCTTGCCCAATAGATGTCGGTTCCCTCTTTAAAGTCAATAGTAATATCACACAGACCATACTTTGAAATAGAACGCATCAATGTTTTATTAGGGATTCCTGCCATGTTCATCTCGACAGGGATAACAATTCGTGACTCTATCTCCGATGGGGTCATCCCATTGGATTTCATAATGATCTTTACCTGCGTGGGCGAAATATCAGGGAAAGCATCGATGGGAAGCTCATTATAAGACTTAATACCAAATCCCAACACCGTCATTGCCAAAATGACAATAAAAATACGTTGGGAGAGGGCAAAATTAATAAGACTATTCATCTTCGCTCTCCATCATACTCTTTAGGATTGCCAAAGAGCTTGTTGCAATAGTGTCGGAACTTTTTAGATAACCACTAATGTAGTAGTGATTGTCATCTTCGCCCAGTACCTTAATTGGTGTAGCACTGTACCCTTCAGCTGTAACAATAAAGACAACTTTGCTATTTTTGATGGTAATAACCGACTTCTTTTCTACTCGTAGTGTATTGGTAGTAATGCTCAACTCTGCCATATCTCGCATTCCTGTAAGAAATTGTGAACTCTTTGGCAGTAAAAAACGCACTTTTTGTGTCTGATTCACAATATTGATGGTTGGAGACTTTAAAAGAATTTTACTTGAGAAAGACTCTTCATTAAAGAGAATAGAGAGCATCTCTCCTTTTTTTAATCGCATCGCTTTTTTCACAGGTATCTCTACCTCTAACCACAACGCTCCCTCTTTTTGAATCACAAAAAGAGCATCCGTAGGATTGGTACTCTTTCCTGAACGCACATTGAGTTTGAGCAGACGACCCGAAACCATAGAGTGAAGTTTAATCGTTCGTGATATTTTAAGATTATTAAAAAGGTCATTAATCATTTTATTCGTTGCTCCATAGCCTTTAAGCAGGGCTTTTGATGCTGATGCTTTAATCTTATCGGCTTTGTGTTCTGCATTGGCAGAAGTACACTCTTTTTTAGGGATAATCCCCTCTCTACAGAGTCTGTTTTTACGCTCGGCAGTATGGGCATGGTGTTTAAGCTCAATCGCATCCGAGATAAAACGTTGCTGAATCTCTATCCAATCACGCCCTGTTACCTCTGCCAAGAGTTGCCCCTTTTTAACACTCTCATAATTCGCTACATAGAGCTTTTGAATCTGTGCCTCAAACGGAAGCGTTACACTATAAAGGTACTGTGGAGGGGTGGTAATCTCTGCCATAAATCGACCAATGGTCAACTGTTGGGAGACTTCGGGCTTTGCTGTCACTATCTGCCAATCTTTCTGCTGTTGTGGGGTTAATTTAATAGGCTCTGCATTTACCAATAGCAGTGTTAAAACTGCTCCTAAAACGATTTTTTTCACTTATACATCCTTACTTTCGCTCATACTATAAAGCTTAAATAGGGTCTCGTAGTACCCTCTTTTTTTCTCTAATAATTCCTGTTTCAATCCATAAAGTTTCTCTTCACTCAAGAGATACTCAATAACCGAACTCTCGCCATACTGATAACTCTTTTTAATCAGAGGAAGAAGCGATGAGGTGTAGTTATTAATTATCTCTTTTTGAGCCTCTATGGCATTATAGTTCTGCTTTAATCGCTTCTGTAAAAGTGATATTCTAGCGACTCTCTGTTCGACCCTCTGTTGATTTTTTAAGCTTAATGCCGAAGATTGATGCAGAAGAGAAGCCCTCTCATACTCAGATTTACGGGTAGAGAAGTTCAACGGAACAGAGACAGACAGGGTATATATATCTCTGTCCAACTCTTTGGTATAGCCCATAGAGACATCTATACTCTCTATCTTTTGGCTGTATCGCTTTAGTCCCACTTGGGTACTCTCAACCCGTTTGCTGTATGCCTCTTGAGTCAAAGCAAAACTCTCTTCATTTAAAACAACCTCTTCTTGAATGGGGTATATATCTTGGCAAGATAATGACTCATAGCTATCAAAAGTGGTCAGACTAAGCAGTTGCTCTTTGGCATTTTGCTGTTTTTCGCCCAGTCTATTTAACTCACTCTCTAACCTCTGCTTCTCTAAACGCAGTTGTAGAAGTTCGGTTTTTGAAATTTCATCTTCACGATAGGCGTGTTCTTTTTTACCATAGAGTTCAATAAAGGTATGGACTCTTTCTCTAAAACTTGCTAAATATGCCTTATCAAGGCAGTAGTTATGGTAGGCATTTTTAAGATAGGCGTTATAGCGATAGATTTCTCGCTTCTGCTCTAAAAGATACGCCTCATTATTAAGGCTATTTTGTCGCTTTTCAAGTTCAAGAATATTGCCTAATTTAAACTCTTTTGAAAAAGAGACCTCATACTCCAATCCCGACTCTCTTGCCCCTTGGTTTTGAGAGAGCGATTGATTATACGTCAAAGGAGCTGTTTGCATTTGTGCCAAATTTGCCGACTCCAATGCCAACTGCTCTGCTTTAATGGTTTGTTCTATCAATTGAGGCTGTTTTGCATTCGCAACAATCTCATCTAAAGTCACAGCACCCAAATGAAGGGTACTAAAGAGTACAACGATTATTACTGTTTTTTTCATTTTTTCTCCATAATCGAGCCATCAAGGGCATCAATTTTAACATGACAAGTGGACATATAGATAACGTAAAAGAGTCGTGAATCATGGTATCTAAGCTTTGAATACTCAATAGATTCTCTACATGCTTCTTTAGCTAACTGCTCTGCTTTATCTAATTTTATAGTGGCTATATGCTTAAGCCGTTGTTGGTATCGTAACTTTCCAGAGAACGAGTGACTATAATTTCGTATTTTTGACATCTGTGATGGTGTTAATTCTTGGGCTTGAAGGGCTGAGAATAGTAGTGTTATAGAGAGTAATCTTTTCATAACTGTTCCTTAATATATAAAAGTATCAATGAATCAGTAGGTTCAACTTTATCGAATCCACGGAAACAAGCTTGTAAATGGGTGAAGGGGTATTAAGAAATTATGCTTTAGGAGGTTTAAAAGAAGTTTCAAGTACCATTAAGGGTGGGTATTTTATATCCGAGACAGGTTGGATGTGAGCAGGGACAAAGAGTTGCTCTTCACTTATATTTAGCAGAGCTGAAAAGTGAAAGAAATGGTGGAAGGTCTCTGTTTTATAGCAGTCATCACTCTTATCCAGTACCTCTACTTTAGCACAACAATCGGTGCTAATTTGCGAAGGAATGGTAAAATCGTGAAAGATATTGAGAAGAAGTGAAAACAATACTACTGTAAAAATAATTTTAATTTTCATCGGCTTCTCCTCTATTTAGTTGATAATAACATCATAACCAAATAAAATTAAGTTTCACTAGAAGAATTATGAGAATCATTATATTTTAGTGAAACAACGTTCTTTTTAGGTAATCGCCAACATTCGTTCCAATGCCAAGTTTGCATATTTGACCGTATGTGGGTCAACAACTATTTCGTTGATTGGTTTATTATCTTCTATTGATTTTAACGTTAAGTATAAATCTTCTAATGTTGTTTCGTTCATGGTTGGACACTCTGGTTTGGTTGACGAAAGAACATAGGTGTTTCCTTGACGCATTCTATTAACTAAATTATACTCTGTACCAATAGCTACTTTTTCTTCGGGGTCAAGGTCATTTACATATTTGATAAGTTGAGAGGTAGAACCTGCAAAATCAGAAGCATCGACAATTTTTGGGTCACACTCTGGGTGTACGGCTATTTTTATACCTGGAAATTTATTTCGGTAAAACTCAATATCATCAAGAGTAAAGAGTTGGTGTACCGAACAGAAACCATCAAAACAGATAACGTCTGCCTCTTTTGGGTCGCACTCCCCTACCCCAATAACACAAGATTTAAGCCCCATAGAGTTGGCAAAATTCTGCCCTAAACATCTGTCTGGAACAAATAGAATTTTTTTCCCTGACTCCAAACCTTTTTCGATTATTTTATACGCATTTGAAGAGGTACAGACCATTCCACCCATCTCCCCTACTTTTGCTTTTACCGATGCGTCTGAATTGATGTAAGTAATTGGTAAAATATTCTCTTTGGGAATACCTCGTTCTACCATATAGTTTACCGAATCATCAAAATAGGAACCATCAATCATTCTCGCCATAGCACAACATGCAATCTTTGGCATAAGCACTCTTTTTTCAGGAGCAATTACTTTAACACTCTGCCCCATAAAACCAACTCCACAAAAGACAACCCATGGATTCGTATCAGCTTTACATTTTCGAGCCAACTCTAGGCTGTCTCCTGTAATGTCTGCCATTTCAAATACTTCGTCTCGTTGATAATAGTGTCCTACGACAGTTACTGGCAACTCTTTTTTCAATCTTTCAATCTCTGCCTTGTAGTCTATGCTCATATTTTATGCCTTAAGATAATTTTTAGGAAAAAATACCATATTTTTAGTTAAAATTGCGATAATTATTTAAACAACATCAATATTTTATGGAGATTTTATGAATTCTTTAAATCTTGTACTCTATTTGAGTGCTTATCTTTTAGCCGCTGTTCCTTTTGGATTTATCTTAGCAAAAGTTTTTGCTGGGGTTGATGTACGAAAAGAGGGCAGTGGAAATATTGGAGCAACCAATGTTCTACGCGTACTCAAAGAGAAAGCTCCTCATTTAGCAAAAAAACTAACCATCATTACCTTTGCTCTTGATGCAACCAAAGGTGCTATTATTGTCTTGATTGCCATGGCACTGGGTGCAGAACCTGCTGTGCTTTGGACGATTGCTGTTCTCTCTGTTTTAGGACACTGTTTTAGCCCATTTTTAGGATTTGAAGGTGGAAAAGGTGTGGCTACTGGCTTTGGTGTCTTGTTAGTACTTTTACCTATCCCTTCTCTTATTGCTATTGCAACATGGTTGATTGCAGGAAAAGTTCTAAAAATCTCTTCTCTCTCTTCTCTTATTGGATTGATTGCACTCATTATCTCTGCATACATGATGTATCCAACACTTCCTGGAATTCATGCTCATGCACCCATGATGATTATTGCATTTATCATTTTTTATAAACATATTCCTAATATTACCAGACTGATTAAGCGAGAAGAGACTAAAGTCGTATAATTTGAACAATTATGAGAAGAAATACATGACCATACATATAGAAAAGTTAGAGATTTCAGCCATTATTGGTATTTTGGATTTTGAACGAATCACAACACAAACCGTAATCGTTGATGCCCACATTGACTATTACTATAAAGAGAATCAATTTATCAATTATGCTGAAGTTATTTCTATAATAGAGACAATGATTATCAGCAAACAATATCAACTCTTAGAAGACGCATTAACAGACATTCAACAAAAAATACTACAACGATATAGAGAGATTATCAAGCTCAATCTAAAAATTTCTAAGCCCAATATTATTAAAAATGCTACCGTTGCCCTCTCTTTAGAGTACTTCAGTAAAAATTAAGACAACTAAACATGAAAAAACCTCATAAAACACACTGAAACAAACAGAAACATTTAAAACTTTTAGTAAATACTTATGAATTATCTCTATTTCTTTAAAAAAACTTTAAAGTATTGTATTTTTGTGTTATAATATTAAAAAAAATACAACTAAAAGGAACTTCAAATATAATGAGAATTTTAATAATAGAAGATGAAGTAACACTAAGCAAAACCCTATCTGATGGACTTAAAGAGTTTGGATACCAAAATGATGTAGCAGGAAACATCAAAGATGGAGAATACTATCTAGGTATTAGAAATTATGATTTAGTGTTACTTGACTGGATGCTTCCAGATGGAAATGGTATAGATATGATTACAAAACTTAAAGCAAAAGTACCTAAAACAGCTGTAATTGTACTTTCGGCAAGAGACGATAGAGACAGTGAAATTGAAGCACTTAAAGCAGGTGCAGACGATTACGTAAGAAAACCTTTTGATTTTGAAGTATTGACGACAAGAATTGAAGCAAAATTACGTTTTGGTGGTTCAAATATTATCGAAGTAGATGAGCTTGTAATTAACCCTGAAGAAGAAAAAATTATCTACGAAGGCACAGAAATTGAACTTAAAGGTAAACCTTTTGAAGTCTTAACTCACTTGGCAATGCATAAAGATCAAATCGTATCAAAAGAACAACTTTTAGACGCAATTTGGGAAGAGCCAGAATTGGTAACACCAAACGTTATTGAAGTAGCAATTAATCAAATTAGACAAAAAATGGATAAACCATTGAACATTACAACAATTGAAACGGTCAGAAGAAGAGGTTATAGATTTTGCTTTCCCAAAGGAGCTTAAAAAACCGTTTTGTCATTGAACTTTCTGTTTCAATGACAGCCATTCTTCTTTTTGCCATTATCATACTCTCTATCTATTTCTCAATTACTTTAAAAAACAATATTAAACAGGATATGAATACCCAAGCATCCTACATTATAAATACCTATTCTACCCAACAAGAGTATGACGAAAACATCAATAAAAAACTTCTAAAAAATCTATCTGGCTATGAAATATTCATCTTGTCTGATGAAAACTACAACAGACAAAAAAGTATTGTCGGGTATACCCAAGCAGGAGATAAATTCTTAGAACTTACAAAACACTACCCTCATAACAACAAATACGTGAAAATAAAACGAAACATCTCAAATGAAGAGGGATTGATTAGCAATATTTACTCCATTGTTTTAGTGATGATTTTTTTAGGTATTATTTTTATTATATTCTTTTCCTATATTCTTTCTAAAAAATTGATGCAACCTTTGGAACTCTTAACCCATCGTTTTACCAACATGAATGAGAGCATGCTTCAATATTTAGATTTAAAAGATTTACCCATTGAATTTTCAAAGTTAGGAGAGTCAATTAACTTTTTAATTACAAAAATTCAAACCTTTATTAACTATAGAAAAGAGCTGTATGTAGGAACAGCACATGAACTAAAAACCCCTTTAGCCGTTATGCGTTTGAAAAATCAGATTACACTAATGAAACACAAACAGCAAGATAAAATTAAAGAGACCTTGCAACAAAATATAGAATCCATAGATACCTTGAACTCCATGATTCATAATATTTTAGAGTATGGACGTGCAGAAGGGGCTCAATTTGAACAGCCTCAACGTATTAACCTTATTCGTTTTATGGCAAGCAAAGCAGAAGAGTATGAACTTTTAGCACAATCTCAAAATAGAAATTTTATGTACCATTTTTCGGTTTCTGATTTTAGAGTCAATGTTCAACCTCTACTCTTTATGCAAATTTTTCAGAATTTTATTCAAAATGCACTACGATTTACTCCTGAAAATGCCTTGGTTCGCATAGAAACACGAATGGATAAAGAGAACTTTATAGTAGAAATTATAGATGAAGGAGTTGGTATAGATGAATCAAAAGACCTGTTTGCTCCTTTCCAACGTTCTCAAGAATCTACGGGTGCTGGATTGGGACTATTTTTAGCACAAAACGCTGCTCAATCCATGGGTGTACTCATAAATATAGAAAACCGACCCGAGAATGAACAGGGTGCAATTGCAAGTATTCGTTTCCCTCTAAATCGTTTTCTTCTTAAAGATTAATTTTTATTTTTAAAATAATTTTAATCTTTTTTTCTTTATTAATCTAAATCTAAATGATTTTTAAATAACTCATAAGCTTTGTTAAGATATAAATCGGAACACATAATAAACTATAAAGTGAGTATATAAATGGCATTATTAATTGCAAACGACTGTATCGCATGTGACGCATGTAGAGAAGAGTGTCCAAATGAATCAATTGAAGAG
>Ga0256826_1000986_pt1 | contig 17688 bp, 18 predicted proteins | sample CV79metaG_FD_185975 | JGI IMG/M metagenome (GOLD analysis project Ga0256826, IMG submission 185975) | Hydrothermal vent microbial communities from East Pacific Rise, Pacific Ocean - CV79 | ecosystem: Environmental > Aquatic > Marine > Hydrothermal vents | place: Pacific Ocean: East Pacific Rise...
AACCTCTTCAAGTTCTAACTCTTCTTCAACTTCATCAAGTTCTAGTTCTTCTTCAACCTCTTCAAGTTCTAACTCTTCTTCAACTTCATCAAGTTCTAGTTCTTCTTCAACTTCATCAAGTTCTAACTCTTCTTCAACTTCATCAAGTTCTAACTCTTCTTCAACCTCTTCAAGTTCTAACTCTTCTTCAACTTCATCAAGTTCTAACTCTTCTTCAACTTCATCAAGTTCTAACTCTTCTTCAACTTCAGTTTCATCTAATAAATCTTGAACTTCTTGTAAATCATCTTTATCTAAAACATTATTTTCATCATCATCTAAATCATTTAAGTCTAACTCTAATTCATCATCATCTAATTCTAAACTATCTAAATCATCTAGGTCTAAATCTAATTCTAATTCTTCATCACCTTCATCATCCAGATTTATATCTTCATCTAATCCTAGCTCATCTAAATCATCTAAGTCTGATAAATCATCATCTTGTAGTTCATCATCTATATTTAGTGTAATTTCTTCTTCATGAGACGCATCATTATCATCTGAAGTTTGCGCGAATGATGCAAAAAGCTCTACTAAATCAGTCGGTAAAAATGGTTTTGAAAGATTTTTTGTAAAACTATCATCATTTTGTGAATCTTTAGAATGTATATATAATGATTTTGGAAAATCAATCTTTTCGTTTAAAACTTGCATAATATCTTCAGTATAAACTGTATCATCTATAACTAAAAGATCATAATTATTATCTGCAATATCTTCAATATTATCAACAACTTCTAATTCATCTGAAGTTTTTTGAGCGCTTAGGGTTACTAATTTATTAACAACTGGATTTTCATTTAAAAGTAATATTTTCATACTTGATTCCTTATTACATTATTGTATCAAAAAAAACTAAAAAAACATCTCTAAATAGTTAAAAGCTTCTTGCATTTGTGTTTTTAAAATCAACATAGTAGCACTTAGTATCGCAATTAGTACTACAAAAGAGACCGTAATTTTAATTGGAAAGCCTATAACGAGTAAGTTAAACTGTGGCATTGTTTTCATAAGCATACCAAATATCACATCAGCGAGCCATGAAAGTGCAATAATTGGAAATGCTATCATGAAACCAACTATAAACATATTTGAAGCTGCTTTTATGATATAGTGAAAAAGATCTTCAGTCATTATAAACCCACCAAGAGGTATATGCTTTAAAGAATCATCAATAAATAAAAGCATCCAATGGTGCATATCAATGGAAAATAAAACCATTAAAGCGATAAGTGATAAAAATTGTGAAATTATTGGCATACTTACACCATTTGCAGGGTCAATTGCTGTAGCCATTGAAAACCCCATCATAAAAGATATCTGACCACCTGCAAAGCTTATGCTATTAAAAGCAAGTTGTAAAATCACCCCTATTGCTAAACCAAATAACATCTCAGATAATATTGCCATTATTATATTTGGTATAGTTATCGCTATTGTAACTTCAGGCATAGATGAATAAAAAACAATAGAAAAGAAAAAAGCCATAGATGCTTTTACACTAGCTGGAATATTTTTGTGTGAGTATATTGGAACTGCCATAAATAAAGAAGCAAAACGGAAAAAAAGAAGTATAAAACCAACAATATAAGTCTCTGTAAATATATTTGCCCACAACATTATTTTACTCTTATAAGTTCTTTATTTTCAAGTTTATAAACTATTTTACATCTAAATGCAAGTTCTTCATCATGAGTAACTAAAACCATACCCGCGTTGTATTCCTCAATATACTTGAAAAATAACTCCATTACATCACTTGCGGTTTGCTTATCTAAGTTACCAGTTGGCTCATCCACAAAAAGGATACGAGGTTTTTTAGTTAAAACTCTAGCTATTGAAACCCTTTGTTGTTGCCCACCTGAGAGTTCTGTAACTTTTTGTTCTATAACTTCTCGTATATTTAATCTATCTAGTAAATTTTCATCTATGTATTCTTTAGATAAAATTGCTGCTACTTCTAAATTCTCATGAGCTGAAAAACCCTTAAACAGATAATGTGATTGAAAAACTAAACCTAAATCATCTCGTTTTATTTGAGCTAATCTTTTTTTACTCATGGTTGCTACATTTTCACAAAACAAACTAATATCACCAGAATTTGGTTTTAGTAAAGTTGATAATGCATGAAGTAAAGTAGATTTACCACTACCACTCATACCAATTATGGCAATAGATTCTTTCTCATGAAGTTCAATATTTACATTGGAAAAAAGCTCATAATCAAAAGCTTGGGATAAGTTTTTAGCAGATAATAAATTCATAAAAGGATTATAGCGAAGATTGTTAAAATTTTAGCAAAAAAAAAGGCTAAGACATAAGTCCTAGCCTTTTGTATAAAAGAAAGTATTAGTTTAAAAAACTAACCCATTTGTGCAGCAACTTCTGCAGCAAAATCATCTTCTTTTTTCTCAATTCCTTCACCAACTTCAAGGCGAACAAATGTAGTTATCTCAGCAGTTCCACCAGCTTCTTTAGCTGCTTTTTCTACTGCTTGTGCAACAGTTAACTTATCATCAATTACAAAGTTTTGATCAAGTAAACATTGTTCTTTATCTAAAGTAGTATTATCAGAAATAAAACGAGCTATTGAACCTGGAATAATTTTATCCCAAATTTTTTCTGGCTTATTTTGAGCTTTTAAAGTAGCTTTGATATCTTCTTCAGCTTGAGCAAGAACTTCATCAGTAAGTTGACTCATAGAGATATATGCAGGTACATTTTTAAGAGGTTTTTTAAGACGAGCTAATTCTTCATTCTCTTTTTTGATAACTTCAATACGACCAACAGTTTCAGATGCAACATAAGCAGCATCTAAATCTTTATAAGAAAGAGTTGATGGTTTCATAGCAGATGCGTGCATTGCAACTTGCTTCATGAAAGGTCTTAAAGCTTGTGCAGTTTTTTCACTATCACATTTTGCAGTAACGATAACAGCAATACGGCTATTTGAGTGAATATAACCATTTAAAGAAGTAGTAGCATCAGCAGTTAAAGTATCAAAACGTCTCATCTCAATTTTTTCACCGATTTTAATTACTTCTGCTTGAAATTTAGCACCAAACTCAGATGAGTTAAATGCAGCTACATCAGCAGGTTGATCATTATAAACAGCTTGAGCAGAATCTTTTACTAATTGTTGGAAACCTTCATTTTGAGCAACAAAGTCAGTCTCAGAGTTGATTTCAATAACAGTAGCTTTAGAGAAATCATCAGCAATAACAATTCCAGCAAGACCCTCAGCAGCAACTCTATCAGCTTTTTTAGCAGCTTTTGCAATACCACGTTCTTTTAAAAGTTCAGTTGCTTTTGCCATGTCTCCATCAGCTTCAACAAGAACTTTTTTACAATCCATCATAGGTGCGTCAGTAGCTCCACGAAGTTCTTTAACCATTGCTGCTGTAATAGCTGCCATAATTATGCTTCCTCTGTAGCTGCTGGTGTCTCTGCAACTGGTGCAGCTTCTTCAGTAGCTTCTACTTCTTCAGTTTGTTCCTCATCACTACCACCATCACGAAGAGCTTTACCTTCATTAATAGCTTCTGTCATTTCACGACAAAAAAGTTGAATAGAACGGATAGCATCATCATTACCAGGAATTGGGTAAGTGATTAAATCTGGATCACAGTTAGTATCTAATGGTGCAACAATAGGGATATTTAAACATCTTGCTTCTAAAACAGCGATATGCTCTTTTACTGCATCAACAACAAATAGCATATCTGGAAGTTTTTTCATATCTCTAATTCCACCAAAGTATGCAGAAAGTTTTTCTTTTTTACGAGAAAGCATTAATGCTTCTTTTTTAGTAAGTAAGTCAATTTGACCATTTTCTTGCATCTCCGTAATAACATCAAGTTTACGGATAGATTTTTGAATAGTTGGGAAGTTAGTAAGCATACCACCTAACCATCTGTTATCTACATATGGCATACCACAAGCAATAGCTGCATCTCTAACTGAGTTACGAGCTTGTTTTTTAGTACCAACAAATAAAACTACATCACCTTTAGCTGCTGCATCTACAACGATTTGGTAAGTGTTACGAAAATAACGAAGAGTTTTTTGTAAATCAATAATATAAATATTTTTACGAACACCAAAGATGTATTTTTTCATTTTCGGGTTCCAACGACGAGTTTGGTGTCCAAAGTGTACACCACATTCTAATAGGTCTTTCATAGTTACCATAGGTAATCCTTAAAGGCATTTTCTGCCAGAGTTTTGCTAGTTTTACTTTGAAGATGTCGAACAAATTTCTCTTAAAAAAGGGAGTTGCACTAGCTTTTGACATAATCTGTTAATATTTTCTTTTTAGTATATAAAGAAGAAAAATCCGCGAATTATACTCAAATTTAATTTAAAAAAAGCTTTTGTGGAGGTTTAGTATTATAAATATTTTGGAACATTTTCAAAATTTTCTATATATTTTGATAATGATTCTTCATCCTCTTCAATATTCATTTTTGTAGCTATAAAATGTTCTAAATTATCTAAAAATATATCTACTAGATTTGGATCAAATTGTTTTCCTCTTTCTTCTTTAAAAAGATTTAAAATTTTCTCTAATGGCCATGCTTTTTTATATACTCTATCACTTCCAAGTGCATCAAATACATCTGCTATTGCAGTAATACGACCATAAATATGAATCTCCTCACCTTTTATACCTCTTGGATAACCTTTTCCATCCCATCTCTCATGATGTTCATATGCCAAAGTAGAAGCTGCTTTTAAAATTGATTTATTTGAATACTTAAGCATCTCATAACCTAAAACTGAATGTGTTTTCATTATTTCAAACTCTTCATCAGTTAAAATTCCAGGTTTATTTAAAATTGTATCGGGAATACCAATTTTTCCAATATCATGCATAGGTGATGCATTTTTAAGTAGTATTGATTCTTCTATACTTAAGCCATATAAACGAGCTAATATTAGAGAATACTCAGCTACTCTTTTAACGTGGTTCCCTGTTTCTTTGGATCTTTGTTCTGCTATTGCACCCATTGTAAAAACAACTTCTCGCTGAGTTGCTTCTACCTCATCATTTAATATTTGTATCTCTTTGGTAGCTTCACTAACCTTTTTCTCAATTATTTCAGATTCTTTTCTTTGAGTATTTAAAATTTCTTCTGCAATATAAAGATGACTATCTATAATATTTGATATTTCTGAAATTTCATCTATCCCATCTTGTTTAATATGAAGTATATCTTTTCTTTTATGTGAAAGAAAATCAAAAAATGATTCTATCCCATCTTTTAACATATTTATTTTATGCAATATAGAAGATATTATAATTTTATTTGTATATACTACAAGTAAAAATAGTAACAATGTAAAAAATGATGCAACATACTTTATATCTTGCATTCTTTCATTCTCATGAATAATTTTTTGTTGTGATATTTCAGCAATTTTATTATTTAAAACTTCTAACTCTTTAAAAATCTTTTGACGTGCTGAGGATAATGCTAGAATTGCGTATAGTCCATCTTCCTTATCTTCTTTTATCTCATCTTGTAAAGAATCTGCGATTATCATGTAACCTTGAATTCTTACTTGGATCTTTTGTACTGTTTTTAATGTTTGAGTGTCATTTTTAAAGAAATCACTTTTATTTAATATAGATACATTTTTTAGTAATTCTTCATATAATAATTTAGATTTTTGCTTATAGTCTTTTGTTTGAGAAATAGAATTTTTCAAAGTCATATAATCCAAAAGTCCAATTTTTGAATTTATATCGTTTGTGATAGATCTTACTTTAAAACGAGATTCATTATTTTTATCTATCATATTTATAAAAAAATCTGTAACAAAGTAAAACATTACAGTTAAAATAATTATACCTGCGATAGAGATAAATGCTGATATATTTATTTTGACAAATAAATTTAGATTATTAAGTAATTTTTGCATATTTTAAAAGTTTACATACATCTTTAAGTAAATTGATTCTAATTTTTTAACTGTTGTATCAGCATTATTCATAGCTGAATTAATTTTTTTGCTCTCTCCAACAAACCAACCACTTCCAGTATAATCATAATTTACATTGATATATCCAAGTCGTATATTTGCATATCTATTTACTACATACATTAGATAGGCTTCATATACATCACCACGAGTAGAGAGTTTATTATATATATCAAATGAGCCTTGAGTTAAATTTATCCAATTTTTACTACCATAGTTATATTCTAAGCCTAACTTAAATTGTTTTTTATCTCCAAAAGCATATCTACTACCCAACCAAAATGCATCACCACTTTTTTTAGATTTATCAGAACTATCACCTAAAAGTCCACCATATTGCAAATAACCTTTTCCATTAGGACGGCTCACACTATGTCCATACTGAGCAAATAAATCAACATTGGAATCGTTTAAGTTTGTAAACTCAACCATTGCACCATAAAAATCAACATCCCCAATATTTTTGTTATTAAGTGTATTTGTGTCTAATGGACAAGCTACTATATCTAACATTTTTGAGTAACTAAGTTGAACAAAAGATTTTTTTACATTTGGAATAGTTGTATCTAAAAAAACACCAAAAATATTTGTATCTTTTATATCATTATTTGATGCACCAACAAAAGCATTTCCTACATTTTGAGAAGATTCATTATAGCCATAACCCTTAGCATATCCTACTCTTAGATATGTATCTTTTAGTAGTTTTGATAAATTTGAAGTAATTACAAGACCATCAGCAGCACCATCATATAATAAACTTGAATATGTACCTTTTCTTACAGTATTATTTTTAAACTGATTACTTGGACCATCTGAGCTAGGTTGTCTACCAATAGTAAGTGATATTGGGATATAATTATCTCTAAGCAAGAACCAATTAATATAAGCTCTTTCTACATACAATGAACTATCTGATGGCACACGACCTTGCATATTGTCATAGTATGTATAAGGATGAATATTATTAGTCCCCCAATATTTAAACATTGATAAACGACCATAAAAATTCATATCTTTTGTAATATCTGCTTTGATATTAAGCATCAACTTATTGCTCCAAACATTACTACTAGATACTTTACGATTGTTTGCATAAGTTTTACTAAAATTATCTAAATTTGTCATAAATCCAAGCCCAAATTCTAGTTTATCTTTAAGAGTATTTGTTTCCACATCTTCAGCAAAATCACTTACATCTTCTATTGCTTCACTATTTTCAATTTGAGCTTGTTTTAGTACTATTATCTCTTTTTTAATCTCTTTTATCTCATGAGATTTTTTTAAAACACTTACTTCTTTTCTTAATTCCCTAACCTCTTTTAATAATTCTTGTATTAATTCTTTATCTGTTATACTTAACTCTTGTGCATTTAAACTCACTGCCAATAGTAAAATAATTGCTATATACTTTTTCATTTATATCCCCGCTACTGTTGGTTGATCTGAATCTATTGCATGATTTATTAGATAGTCTTTTAAAAGTTGTTGTTGTTTGGAATTTAGTTTATCTATTTTATATCGTTTCATCTTTTTTGCAGATGAAAATACTCGTTCCCATTGCATTATTGCCTTCGATGCAGCAGATAAATTTAGCTCTTCAACTATCATTTTTGCCATCGTTTCATTAGCATTTATGCTTGTTGATATGATAAATATAAAAAATAAATATAATATTTTTTTCATTTCGTATTACTCCGAAACTTATTACTAAGTATGTGATATTGTATAAAGTATTTCATTAAAATATGTTTAAAATGAATTTTTTAATTACTTTATAAATCCATAAATATTGAGATAACAAAAAGATTTAAAATAAGATTTATATATAATACTGTATAGTTTCAAAAAGATATTAGTATTAAAAAAAGTTATATAACTTTAAGTACTTAATAACATAAGGGGATAGTATGAATAAACCACTAGTCTTGTCTTTAAGCCTTATTGCTCTTTTAAGTTCAAACTTAAATGCTCAATCAATGCTAGAAAGATTTGAAGCAATGGAAAGAGAAATGGACTCTTTAAAACAACAAATTGCTGAACTTAAAAAACAAAAATATATATCTGAAAAATCTGAAAAAACAGATGATGATGAAATTTTAATAATTTCAACAACTGATAGTGAAGAAGAAGATGAGGAAGAAAATGATGATGAAGATATTGCTACTGATGAAGAGAGAATCTCCGATTTAGAAGAGACTGTATCAGAAATTGCTAGAAATACATCTGGCTCTCATCTTAAATTTAAAGTTGATTATAGATTTGCAGTTGAAAATATCAACTATAAAATGGCTGCAAAAGATGCAAGTGGTAAAGACTCTCACACAAATGATGCTTTTATGACTAACAGACTTTGGATAGGTATGGGTTACCAAGCAACAAACAATTTAAGTTTTTCTGCCCAACTAGCTTACAATAAAGCATTTGGCGCTCGTTCAGGTGCATCAAACCCTATGACTAATCAGTTTGAAGCTTTTGACTGGATAGCAAGTGAAAATGCATTTGATGATCAACTAAGAGTACGTTCTGCTTACTTTTTTTATAAAGATACTGAACTTTTTGGCTTAGATATACCTTGGACTTTTTCAGTTGGTCGCCGTCCTTCAACAGGTGGTCACCTAATCTCACTTAGAGATGATGACAATCCATCTTCTCCAATGGGTCATGCTATAAATGTAGAGTTTGATGGTTTAAGTTCAAAATTTACTCTATATAAAGATTGGGGTACTTATGTAAAATTTTGTGCTGGTCGTGGAATGAGTAACGCAACTCCAAAATTTACATCTACACCTTATGCTCAAGATAGCATGGATAATACAAATATTGATTTAGCTGGTTTTATTTTTACACCTTATGATGATAAACAGTACTCAATCTCTACTCAGTACTACTATGCTAGTAATCTTATAGATATGCGTGATACTACACTAACTAATCAAATGTTGGGTTTAGAAACGGTGGGTGGTATGCATAGCTTTACATCAAACTTAAGTATTCATGGTATTGGTGATGAGTGGAGTGACTTTTTAGATGATACAACTTTTTTTATCAGTGGCGCAATGAGTAAAACAGATCCAGATAAAAACCATGGTATGCTAGGTTCAGCAAATGGTGAGAGTAAAACAGGTTATTCATACTGGATTGGAACTCAGTTTCCATCACTTCTTAGTGAAGATGGAAGATGGGGATTTGAATTTAATCATGGAAGCCAATACTGGAGAAGTATTACTTATGGTGAAGATACAAGCATAGGCTCTAAAGTTGCAACTCGTGGTAATGTATATGAAGCATATTTTACAGAGTATCTAATAGAAGATATTTTATCTATGCAAATCAGATATACTTATGCTGATTATGATTATACTGGAAGTAATGGATTTTTTGGAAATACATCTGGAGCATCTTATAGTATAGATCAACTTAAAAAAGCGGCAGCAGCTGGAAACACCCAAGCACAATCTATGTTACCAAATATAGTAGAAAATGCTCAAGATATACGCTTTTATCTTCGTTATAGATACTAAATAAAAATAAAGATGATATTTATATAGCTTTTTATTCTAAGTAAAAATAATCAGTAGATATTAAGTTTAATGGTATTATAATTTGTTAAGTGGCTAAGAAGTCACTACAGTTAAAGACTTAAAAAATATGGAATTCTCATAGTAGTTGTGTATAGCATGCATATAATTACTGGAGAGTTTTATATAACTCTCTTTCTATCATTTCCTCTTATATTTTATTAAATCATCAATTTAATTCTCAAATGAGATTAAATGATAAAAATCAAGTTTATATGTACAACTAGCAGTTTTACTTCTTCATCCAAACCTTAAAAGGTTGCAAAGAGTCAATATACTCACTCACATCTTCTATTTCCTGTACTCTTAAAGGAAGCTCTGGCATAGCATTTGCACTATAACCAAATTCTCTAAAAATAGTAGAAGGTGAGCTTATGTATCTGACAATATCTTTTCTTTTTCTTTTATAAGAAACAAGATTAAAATCAGGACCCATCCCTGTACCCATATTTACACTATGACAATTTGCACAATTTTGTGCATATACATCTTTACCATCTTCAATATTTGCATCTAATCTCAAACTAATAAACATCATATATGTTACACTTAAAGTAACTAATTTAGCAAATTTAAACATCTAGTTTTTATCTTTAGCGTTTAAATCAGCATAAGCTATTTCAACTCTAGCAATTAAAGTCTTTTGACCATCTCTTAGCCATTTTCGTGGGTCATAATATTTTTTATTTGGTTTATCTTCCCCATCTGGATTACCAATTTGAGCTTGAAGATAATCTTTATTTTTCTCATAATAATCTTTAACACCTATCCAAGTAGCCCATTGAGTATCAGTATCTATATTCATTTTTATAACACCATAACCAATAGCTTCTTTTATTTCTGATGGTGCTGAACCCGAACCACCATGAAATACAAAATTTACAGGTTTTTCTTTAGTATTAAATTTTTCTTGAATATATTTTTGTGAGTTATCTAAAATTTTAGGAGTTAAACTTACGTTACCAGGTTTATACACACCATGAACATTTCCAAAAGATGCTGCTATTGTAAAATGTGGTGAAATTTCACTTAGTTCTTTATATGCGAGTGCTACATCTTCAGGCTGAGTATATAATAGTGAATTATCCATATCTGTATTATCAACACCATCTTCTTCTCCACCAGTACAACCAAGTTCTATCTCTATGCTCATACCAATTTTACTCATACGCTCTAAGTAGGCTTTACAAGTAGCAATATTTTCTTCTAAAGGCTCTTCTGATAAATCTAACATATGAGAAGAATAAAGTGGACGACGCGTATGTTTAAAATGTTTTTCACCAGCTTCAAGTAAAGCATCTATCCAAGGAAGTAATTTTTTAGCTGCATGATCTGTATGCAAAATCACAGCAACACCATAAGCCTTAGCCATTAAATCAACATGCTTAGCACCAGAGATAGCACCTACTATTGCAGCGGCTTCATTGTCGTTACTCAAACCTTTTCCAGCATAATAACTAGCACCACCATTTGAAAATTGTATGATTAGTGGAGAGTTTACATTTTTAGCAGCTTCAAGAATTGCATTTATAGAATCAGTTCCAACTACATTTATAGCAGGTATCGCAAACCCTGTATCTTTTGCATACTGATAAACCTTTTCAACATCTTCACCAAATAACACACCTGGCTTTACAATATCTAAAATACCCATTATTATTCCTCATATTAATATCGTTATAATTTATGTATTATATTATAAGCTTTATTTAAAATAACTTTTTCACAAGGTTTTTATGTTAAAATACGCCTAAATATTTCAGGAGTATCTGTGAGATTAACATTAGATGAATATTGTAAACACTTTAAAATGTCAAAAGAGATGCTTCATTCAAAGCTAAAAGCAAAAAAAATAAACTATATTATTGAAGATGCTACTACCTATATAATAGTTACTAGAAGTTCGTTAAATAGGGATAAACTAGAAGAACTAGATACTTTAAAAAAACAAGAAATAGAGAATTCAAAAACACAAACTGTTGCAGAAACCAATTCTGTTACAAAACCTAATTCTGTTGCAAAACCAAAAACAACAGTAGCTACAGTAATTTCACTTTATCAAAGAGAAAATGATCAATTAAAAGAAAAAATTAATCAATTAGAAAATAAAATTGATAAATTAATAGATGATAAAGAACAAATGCTTCGTGATGAAAGAGATAAAATTGAAGAGATATATACTTCTAAAGATGCTCAACTAAAAAATATACTTGAATTAGTAAATGCTAAGATGATACAAGATAGACAAAAAGTTCATGAGATTGAAAGTTTTAATCATAATCAAACTTCTGAAATTGTAGAAGAAACAAAAATCATAGAGCTTAAGGAATATCTAAAATCACTAGGGTTAAATTCATCAACAAGGAAAGCAATTAAAAAAAGATTTTTAAATGCCTACGATAGAGATATAAGAATAATTTTACAAAATGGTAAATTATTCTTAGATTTTACAAAATATGACTATAGTGATCTCCTTGCCTACTAAAAAAGCTAAAACTAAAAATATTGCTAACACTGTTTCAAAGTTTGCTGCTGAAAACATACTAAAACCAAAGCAATATACTTTTGCATTAAATGGTGTTAAAACATACATAAAAACAATAGCAAATAAAGATTTTGTATTGTATGAAGAAGATATTAACAACTACTATAATGATAATGATAAACTGATTAATGAGCATGTAGAATTTGAACAAATTTATGTAATCACAATAACAACTGATTTTACAAAAACTATAGATTTAAACTATGAAATAAATTTTTCAGATAATAACATTACTCCAAGTATAATAATTTATCCTGATTCTATTATTCCCTACAAAAAGTACACAGCTAAACAAATTTATATGCTTCTTTTAAAAGAACTAAATCGCATAAAAGCAAAAAATAAAATATTAATTAAAATTTTTGATACACAAATGACAAATAAACTCAAGGCATTTGTAAAATATTTATATCAAGGTAAATTTGTCAAAAAAATAAAACTTCCTCTTTTTGATGGTATTGAACCAGAGGTTACAAGAAACTCTAAAGTTATAAAACATTTTCTAAAAAAACAAACTAAAAATCAAGTTATTGAAGTAGATGCAGATGAGCTATTAGTAGAATATATAAAACCTATATTTGGTAAAAATGGTTTAAATGCTTTTGGTAAAATTATTACAAATAACTATACAAAAAATAAAAGTGACATAGAAGCTCATGCAGATGAAGAAACTATTGAAATAATAGAAGATAAAAATAAAAAGCTTTATAAAAGTAAAATCAAAGGTTTTATTCATTTTGATAATACAAAATTTTATATAGATAATAAAATTAAAATGAAACGACTCTCTAGAATTGAAAACGCTGTTGCTAAAGATGAAGATAACAATATAGAAGTAGTTATTGATCAAAATGATACGGATATAGATAGTGTCGGTGAAGGTGTAAATCTTGTCTCTGAAGTTATCCAAATCAATGGTCATGTTGGAGCTAAAACAAAATTAGAAGCTACCAATCTAACTATAGATGGTGCGACTCATGGTGATTCTATTCAAGAAGCTAGATTTGCTAAGATCAACCGTCATAAAGGTAAGCTTAGATGTCATAATGCAAAAATAAAATTACTTGAGGGTGGCGAGATACATGCAACAGATGTAGAAGTTGACACATCACTTGGTGGTTCTATCTATGCTGAAAATGTCATTGTACATAATGTAAAAAATAACCTTAAGATTTATGCTTCAAACTCAATAACAATAAAAAAAGTAAGTGGTGAAGATAATTTATTTAAAATAAACTATAAAGCTGTTTCTACCCTAATTTCAAAATACAATTTTTTAGAAAAAGAAGTAGAAGAATTAAAAGAAGATGTAGAGGCTGCTTCAAAAAATGCACAACAACTAATTCCAGCCTTAAAAGAAAAGATAAACATCTTACAAAAACAACAATTAGATATACAAATGAGTGTATATAAAGCAAAAATAACTATTGAAGAGCCATTAAATGGTCTAAATACAATTGTATTTACTATAGATAAAGACAATGAAATAATCTTTAAAACAGAGGCTAGAAAATATAAAGAATTTCACCTAGAACAAACACCAACTCATGTTATTCTGCATCCTACTGATAAAAAAATCTCACTAGACTCTTAATTCTCCCAACTAATACCTATATAAAAAAATAATCATTTCATACATTTAAATTTTTTTATAAATAATATACGGAAAACCGTGTAATTAATAGCATTTATATATTATTATATATCTTTTATACACTTTTATACACAATTTATATAATATTATATTAGTGATAATGTATATTTAAGTATATTATCCGTATAATTCCAATATGCAAATTGATGATTTATTTAATATCCTTCATAACTCGCTAGAATCTCAAAATAATGGAAAAAAAATATCACTTAAAGATATGGCACTTTCATTTGGTATTTCTATGCGTACATATCAAGATTGGAAGCTTGGTCGTGCTAAACCACAAGCGGCTGCTACTGTCATGAGAATGTTAGGAAGATTAGAGGATGATGAAATAATTAGAGCTGTTAGAAAAATCAATAAACTTGAGGATTAAGTTGATGAGTGCATTAACAAATAGAGAGAGAGATGGCTTAGAAGATGTGTTTTTATCTATTCATTCTAGTGATAATAAATACAATAAAGTAAGGGATTTTTCATCTTTTATAATAGCAAATAACATAAGCACTGTTCTTTCAAAAGTATTAAAACGTGCGAAAATAGGACTCAAAAAAGGCAAATCAATGAAATTTCTAAACTTTTTTAGTAAAAAGAAGAAATATTTAAGCAAATAAACTATAAAGTGTCTTTAGCTGAACTATTTGGTTACATAACATAACGTTCTACATCTAAAATAGTTTCGGAAATCTTTATGCATTCAAGGGTGAATCTATGAATAAAGCTCAATTCGTTGAACTAGTACAAGCAAGTGGTGATTACAAAACTAAAGTTGAAGCTGAAGCAGCTATCAAAGCATTTACAGAAGCTGTTACTTCAGCTCTAGTAAAAAAAGAAGATGTATCTCTAGTAGGTTTCGGTTCTTTTTCTGCTAATCTTCAAAAAGGTAAAAGTGGTAAAGTTCCAGGAACGGACAAAACTTATACAACTCAAGATAAAATGGTTCCAAAATTTAAAGCTGGTAAAGGTCTTAAAGATCGCGTTGCTGCTGGTAAATAAAACTTCTCTTATCGTCATATTTGACGATAAGATTCTCTTTTTCAAAAAAATATTTCTCAACTCTCTATAAAACTCAAACTAAACTTATACAAAAATTGCTATAATCTTACTAACTAAAACTTTGGAGTAATAAATGAAAAAAATTATACTTATACTACTGATGATTTTATCAGTTTCACTTAATGCACAAAATACAAATCCTCATGTTGTACTAGAGACCACTCAAGGAAAAATTGAAATAAAATTATTTCCAGATGTAGCACCTTTAGCAGTTGAAAATTTCATGACTCATATTAAAAATGGATATTACAACGGCATAGCTTTTCATAGAATTATTAAAGATTTTATGATTCAAGGTGGAGATCCAACTGAGAGTGGTCGTGGTGGAGAAAGTATTTGGAAAAAAGACTTTAAAGATGAATTTAAAAATAAAACTTTTAATAAAGCTGGTATTTTAGCTATGGCAAACCGTGGTCCAGCTACAAATGGAAGTCAATTTTTCATAACTACAGCTAAAACTCCTTGGTTAAATGGTCGTCATACTATTTTTGGGGAAGTTGTTGGTTCTATGTCTGCCGTTAAAAAACTCAATAATGTAACTACTCTTGGAAGACGTGCTGGAGACAGACCACTAGAGCGTCAAGAAATCATAAAAGCATATATAAAATAATTTTGTAACCATATTGTAATCAGATTAGGAGATAATTCATCATATATTTAATAAACAAAAGGGAACTTCATGGAAATACAAACAATGAATAAACTTGAAAAAGAAGCATTAAAAGAAAGCGGAACTGACTTTGCAAGACTGGGTTTAGCACTATTTTTTATGATTGGTGTTTTAACCTTTTCTTTTTTAAGCAATGGTGGAATTAGTAACAATATGTTCTTAGCAGTTGCCGCACTAATTGGTGCTTATATGGCTATGAATATTGGAGCAAATGATGTAGCAAATAATGTTGGTCCTGCTGTTGGTTCAAAAGCCATGACTATGACTATGGCTATTGTTATTGCAGCTATTTTTGAAGCTGGTGGTGCCTTAATAGCTGGTGGGGAAGTTGTTAAAACTATTAAAAAAGGGATTATTGATATCTCTGCTTTTGGTGGGAATGCTGATCCTTTTATTTGGGCAATGATGGCTGCACTACTTGCAGCTGCTCTATGGCTTAACTTTGCGACTATGATGCGCGCTCCAGTATCTACTACTCACTCTATTGTTGGTGGTGTTATGGGTGCGGGTATTGCTGCTGCTGGTTTTAGCATAGTATCATGGGGAACTATGGGTAAGATTGCTGCTTCATGGGTTATTTCACCAGTTCTTGGTGGTGTAATTGCAGCTGCCTTTCTTTATTCCATTAAAAAAAGTATCGTTTTTAAAGAGGACAAAATAAAAGCCGCCAAAACTTATGTACCTATTTTTGTTGCAATTATGTCTATGGCTTTTGTAACATACCTAACTCTAAAAGGTCTTAAAAAGATTTGGCCACAAGTTGTTGATATATTAAATATGATTCCACTTGTAAGTATGGAGATGACTAAAAAACCATCATTTACAACAGCACTTGTACTTGGTGCTATTGCGGCAGTTGTAGTTTACTCACTAGTAAAAGCTAAACTTGCTTCAAATGTTACTATGCTTGAAAATAATAAAGAATCAGTGAATACAATGTTTACAATACCACTTATTTTTGCAGCAGCACTTTTAAGTTTTGCTCATGGTGCGAATGATGTTGCAAATGCTGTTGGTCCATTAGCCGCAATCAATGATGCCGTGGTAAATGGTGGCATATCAAGTAAAGCTTCTATCCCTTTATGGGTGATGGGTGTTGGTGCTTTAGGTATCGCTCTGGGTCTTGGTCTTTATGGTCCAAAACTTATCAAAACAGTTGGTAGCGAGATTACAGAGCTTGACCAAATTAGAGCATTTTCTATCTCTATGGCTGCTTCCATTACAGTTATTATAGCTTCTCAACTTGGTCTTCCTGTAAGTTCTACACATATTGCTATTGGTGGTGTTTTTGGTGTTGGATTTTTAAGAGAATATCTTCATGTAATAGATACTGAAAGCACAACTATTGAAGAAGATAAACTTACTATCGAAGATGAAAAACAAAATAAAGATGCCTATAAAGCTGAGTTAAAAGATTTAGAAGAAAAAGAGGAAAAATCTGCTGATGAATATAGCCGTATAGTTGAACTATACAAACTTATTCAAAATGAAAAAAGAATAATTAAAAGCACTAAAAAACATATTAAAAAAGTTAAAAAAGTTCAATATGTTAAACGTGATGCAGTTAAGAAAATTATTGCTGCATGGGTTATTACCGTTCCTGCAGCCGCTACTTTAGCTGGTTTATTATTCTTTATGATAAAAGGTATCATGATATAAACACTTATGAAAAATAAACTAATAAAATACACTAAAGAGCTTATATTTTTAATAATTACTATTACTATATTTGCAAATGGTGTAAGTTTATACAGAAGTATGGATTTAAATAAAATTCCTCTTCCAACAAGCTTAAATATGCAAAATAACAAGCCTATAATGATTCACTTTTGGGCTACTTGGTGTCCCATATGTAAAACTGAATTGGACAATATTCAAAGATTATCAAAAAGCTATCAAGTTATAACTATAGCTGTAAAATCTGGTACAGATACCGAAATACAAAACTACATTAATAATCGTAATTTTGACTTTAAATTCATAAATGATAAAGATGCACTACTAGCACAAAAATTTGGTGTAAATATTTATCCTACAACTATTATTTATAACAAAAATAAAGAACCTATTTTCTCTGATGTTGGATATACAAGTTCTTTAGGTTTATATCTAAGAATGTGGTGGGCATCTTAGTGAATTTTGAGTTTGAATATCC
>Ga0256826_1000987_pt1 | contig 17679 bp, 21 predicted proteins | sample CV79metaG_FD_185975 | JGI IMG/M metagenome (GOLD analysis project Ga0256826, IMG submission 185975) | Hydrothermal vent microbial communities from East Pacific Rise, Pacific Ocean - CV79 | ecosystem: Environmental > Aquatic > Marine > Hydrothermal vents | place: Pacific Ocean: East Pacific Rise...
CATCATACGAAAATTTATCTATTATTGCAGTTGCTTCACATAAAGAGAATGCAAATAAGATTTTAATGGCCGGTGCGAATAAGGTAATTCCTTTAGTTGAAACAACTGCAGATATTATTGCAAATATGCTTGAAAACCCGATTTCAAATAGTGTTTTACATGAGATTTTATACGAAGAAAGTGCCTTGAAAATAGCACAAATTAAAATATCTAAAGAAAGCCATATTCAAGATGAAGAGCTCTCTAGTATAGATTGGAGTCACTATCACGGTATTGTTGTTTTATCTGTGATGCATAAAGATATGAGTAGTGAATTTATCTACTCCTCAAAAGCAAAGCGTCATGTTATTAAAGAGGGTGATGTTTTAGTTGTTGTCGGTTATGAAACTGATATAAAAGAGTTTGAAAAACAGATAAGGAGCAATAGATATGTCAATTGGAGTAATTGGAGCTGGTAAATGGGGTTCTGCTCTTGCTTTTGCACTGAGTGAAAAAAACAGTGTTCTTATAACTTCACGAACTCCAAGAGATATAGAAAATTTTGTCTCTTTGAAGGAGATATTAGAGTGTGAGTATCTTATTGTAACAGTCCCTGCTCAACAGGTCTCCTCTTGGTTAGAAGAAAATTTTATCTTCAAAGGACAAAAAATTCTTGTCGCAAGTAAGGGTATCGAAGCCTCAAGCGGTAAGTTTTTAAATGAGATATATGAAAAATATGTTCCAGATGAAAATATAGCCTTTCTCTCAGGACCTTCATTCGCCGTAGAGGTGATGAAATCTCTACCGACAGCCTTAGTTGTAAACTCCTATAATCAAGAACTCTCTCGTGAGTTTGCAAAGCTTTTTCCATCCTTTATAAAAGCATACACTTCAACTGATGTAGTTGGTGCTGAAGTCTCTGGAGCATATAAAAATGTTATTGCCATAGCTGCAGGAATTACAGAGGGCATGGGGCTTGGAAAAAATGCAGCAGCAGCCTTAATATCTCGTGGATTAGTAGAGATGCAGCGTTTTGGTATAGCATATGGAGCGAAAGAGGAGACTTTTGTTGGTCTTGGTGGTGCAGGAGATCTCTTCTTGACTGCTTCATCTACAATGAGTAGAAACTTTCGTGTTGGTTTAGGACTTTCAAAAGGAAAATCACAAGAAGAAATTTTAGAAGAACTTGGAGAGGTTGCAGAGGGCATAGGTACATCTTATGCTCTGCATGAGATTGCAAAAGCAAAAAATCTCTATCTTCCAATAGCAAAAGAAGTTTATAAAATGTTAGAGGGAAAAAGTCCAAAAGAGTCTATGAAAGATTTACTTTCAAGTTAAAAGGGGAAAAAATGAGTGAACATAAAGAAGAGTTTCAAAAGATTGGTTTAGCAATATTTATAGGGCTATTTATAGCTGGGGTATCTTTGAGTATTTTTAATTCTACACAGGCAACTCTTTTGGGACTTATCGCATTTTTAGTGACTCTTTGGACAAACGAAGGTCTACCTTTGGCCGTTGTCTCATTACTCCCCATTATATTATTTCCAGCTTTTGATATCATAAATACAAAGGCTACAGCCGTTAACTACTCTCACCCTATAATTTTCCTCTTTTTAGGTGGTTTTTTACTTGCAATAGCTGTTGAAAAGACAAACTTGCATACCTATATAGCGGATAAAATGCTTGGATTCTTTCCAAATACTCCAAGAGGAATTATCTTCTCTTTAGCAATTACTTCAGGAATTTTAAGCTCTATTCTCTCAAATACCACTACAACATTACTTCTTATATCTATAGCCCTTTTTATTACTGAAGATGTAAAACTAAAGTTACGTTTTGCTCTTGCTATTGCTTATGGCGCTAGTGTAGGTGGAATTATGACACCTATAGGGACACCGCCTAATCTTATACTGCTTGGTATTATGCAGGATAAAGGTATGGAAATTATTCCATTTTTTCAATGGGTATGGATGGTTGCTCCGCTTGCTATAGTTATGTTTATTGTTGTGAGTTGGATATTAAGTGTTGGCGTTAATAATACTCCAATACAGAGAAATACGGAGAAAAAAGTATTAGACTTAGCTCAGAAGAAGGTTCTTTATGTGATGGGTGGATTGATTTTATTACTTCTTCTTAATGCTCCTATGAAACCTTTTTGGGGAGGCTTAGGATTGAGTGAGGCTGGAATTCTTTTAGGTGCAGGGCTACTTCTTTTTATGCCACCATTTAATATACTTGATTGGATGGAAGATAAGGAGAATATTCCTTATAGAATTATGTTCCTGTTTGGAGCTGGTTTTTCTATTGCTAAGGCATTTAGTTCCACAGGACTTGCAGATGAAGTAGCATCATACCTTATAGTAATGACACACCTCTCACCAATAATACTACTCTTTGCAGTTGCATCTCTTATAACTTTCACAACTGAGATAACATCCAATACAGCATTGATATCTATTATGCTTCCTGTAATTTACTCTGTGGCAGAACAGACTGGTATCAACACAACACTCTTTATGATGGTCGCAACTCTGTGTGCTAGTTATGCCTTTATGTTGCCAATAGCGACACCGCCAAATGCTATAGCAATGAGTAGTGGTGCGGTAAATGTTAAGAGTATGATTAGATATGGAATAGTTCTAAATTTAGCAGGAATATTCTGTATTGTAATGATTGCTGAATTCTTTTGGAAAGGAATATTATAGTTTATCCATCAATAGGGCATTGTCCCTATTTGATATTTTATAATCAAAACTCTTTTTTATTTTTATATCGTTTGTAGAAGAGTAGAAAATCTTTTAAGATTAAAAATATTGCTAAAAACCAGAGTCCATCAAGAATGAAATTATTATTCAAACCTTGATGGTAAAGAATAGGAAAACCTAAAAAATAGGGCCATTTAAAGAAGTAAAAAAATAGTATGCCGACACCGTAAAGTTCTTTGAGTGTTCTTTTCATAATGCAATTATGCTAAACTATGACTAAAAAAGGAATTAAAATGATTGTACATATTGTAATGTTTAAATTTCGTAATGAGAATAAAGTAGCAAATATTAAACAGGTTGAGCAAGAATTACATGCTTTAGTGGGAAAAATTGATGAGTTAAAATCGATTGAAGTTGGAGTTGACTTTAATAGAGGTGAGAGAGCTTTTGATCTCTCTTTATATTCAACATTTGACTCTAAAGATGCACTTGCATGCTATGCAACTCACTCAGAGCACCTTAAGGTAGTAGAACTTATAAAAGAAGTTACATCTGAGTCTAAGGTTGTTGATTATGAGATTTCTGACGAAAAAACAAACTAAAAAGTATACTTAACCCGTCAAATTAGTTTTTATTTAATACAAAAAATCTATCAATAATCTGTTAAAATCACAAAAAAATAAGGAACTGCTTATGAGTGAACCAAGATTAGAAGATATAGGTGATTATAATACACTAAAAGGTGAAAAGAAAAAAGTTGTTTGGGCTGTGATTTTAGCGGGACTTCTTATGGGGGTTATTTATACTTTTGTTTACAGTGCAAATGATGCTGATGATAGAATTCCGGTTCAAGATAGTATAAAGATAATGCCAGTAAGATAATTATTTCATATACTATGCTAATATTTCAAAAATTTAAACAAGGGTTTTAAATGTTAACAGCAATTGTAGGTATCTATACACTCTATGTTCTCATAACAATATATACAAGTATTATGCAGATTGGTTATATCAATATTGCAAAAAGAAAAGAGGCAGTGCTTTTACTTCCTAGTGAGTTTTTAAAGGCTGGAAACTATGCAGTCGCTAAAGAGAAACTCTCTATAGTTAACTCTTTTGTTGATTATCTACTTTTTATAGTATGGATAGGTTTTGGTATTTCACTTTTAGAGGGAAATCTCTTTTTTGCTGATGATGCAATTATGAATATTGCTATAGTTATGGGGTTTATTGTTATTAACTCTATTATCTCTCTTCCGTTTGGATATTATGAAAAGTTTGTTTTAGATAAAGAGTTTGGGTTTAATAAGTCTAGCTTAGGCCTTTGGATTAAAGATACTCTTATCGCGTTTATAATGACCTTAGTGTTTGGTTCTTTAGTTGTATGGGGTATCTATGCAATTATCGTAAACTTTGATATGTGGTGGTTGTGGAGTTTTATTTTTATCTTTGGCGTTATTATTTTAATAAATATGCTTTATCCTGCTTTTCGTGCGATGTTCTTTGATAAACTGACTCCGCTTCAAGATGAAGAGTTAGATGATAAAATCAAAGAGCTTATGGATAAAACAGGCTTTGTAAGCTCTGGTGTGTTTGTAAGTGATGCTTCTAAACGCGATGCAAGACTTAACGCCTACTTTGGTGGTTTTGGCAAGGCAAAACGTGTTGTTCTATTTGACACTTTAATAGAAAAACTTACAACTAAAGAACTGCTAGCTGTTTTAGGACATGAATTAGGGCACTTTGCCCATGGAGACATATATAAAAATATAGCTCTTGTTGGTGTTATGCTTTTTGCTATGTTTGGAATTTTTGGCAATCTTCCTGAGTCACTTTACTTAGAGCTTGGAATGGCTGAAACACCATACTTAATGATGATTCTACTTATGCTTTTCATGCCTGTTTTGAGTTTTATAATGATGCCTATTATGGGAATTGTGAGTCGTCATAATGAGTATGAAGCTGATAGAATGGGAAGTGAACTTGGTGGACCTGCTGGAGCTATAGAGCTTGCAAATGCACTTAAAAAGTTAGTAACTGAGAACAAAAGTTTTCCACTCTCTCATCCACTCTATATCTTTTTTCACTATACACATCCTCCAGTTTTAGAGCGACTTAAAGAGCTTGGTGTTGATATTGGGACTATTGATGAGAGCTCAATGGCTGGAACATGTGAGGCTAAGATTTAGCTTTGGGAAGTGTCAAAGAGACTCTTAGAGAGATTACTACAGAGTTAGGCCCTCATATTGAACGTGCCGCGCGTGAGGCACAACTTCTTCTTATGGCACATCTTAATAGAGATGAGTTATGGCTCATTACAAATTCAAACGCGGTAGTAACAGAGAAAGAGAAACTCTTTGAGTGGGTAAAGCGAAGAGCTAAAAATGAGCCTTTTGAGTATATTACTAATCGTGTAAGTTTTTATAGCGAAGAGTTTTATATAGCTGAGGGTGCTTTGATTCCTCGTCCTGAAACTGAACTCCTTATAGATGAAGTGATAGTAAGAGTTCCCGATAAAAGTAAAAAACTCACCTTTGTCGAGGTTGGTATAGGGAGTGGAATTATCTCCATTATGCTTGCCAAAACATTTCCAAATGCAAGATTTATTGCTGTTGATATTTCACCAGCAGCACTTGAAGTCTCTCGAGTAAATATTGAAAAATTTGGCTTGGCTGATAGAATAGACCTTCGTCTGGGTTCTTTACTTGAACCAGTATCAGAGACAATCGACTACTTAGTTTCAAATCCTCCCTACATAGCAGATGCAGCAATCTTAGAGTCAAACCTTTCGTATGAGCCTCAAAATGCCCTATTTGGCGGAACTATAGGAGATGAAATAATCCAAAAACTTCTTGATGAAGTCTTAAAGAGAAAGATTAACTTTTTTACTTGTGAGATGGGTTATGACCAAAAGGATAAGATTACACAATATTTAAAAAATACGCAATTTAACACTTTAGAATTTTATAAAGATTTAAGTAGTTTTGATCGTGGTTTTACATTAAAGGTTTAAGGCCTAAGGATTTTAGTATTGAGTAAGAGAATTTATTTTGATTTTAGTTATCTAGTTATATTAGCAGCGAGTTTTGGTGCGGTTATAGTTTTAGGTGCAGTTGTAGCTCCCGTTGTTTTTCATACAGATAGAATTTTAGTAGATATGTTGATGGATCACTATAATGCAGGTATTATTATGGGTGAAATTTTTCATAGATTTTCCTACTGGGTCTATTTTATAGCAGTAGCAGTTATACTTTATGAAGCAGCTCTCTATAAAACGGGTAAACGCGATGCTATCGCATTTGGAGCTGCCACAACAGTCATCTTCTCCTCTATGATGTTTAGTGGTGTCTATGCTCCTCATATACTTGCTATGCAGGCTCTCGGTCGTGAGGCTACACAGAGTGACACCTTTGAAAATATTCATATAGCAAGTGAATTGGACTTTAAAATTTTAGCAATCTCCCTACTTGTTCTTTTTGTAAGACGTCTTATGCTTCTAGGTGTAGTTAATAGTCAAAAATAGTTAGTATCTCCACGACATGCAAGATAAATTAAAATTTGCTGGAAAGTAAGTATTATAAGAAGCTGCTTTTTTAAACCAATATTCAGCACTGTAATAATCAATTTGTGTACCAATACCTCTATAGAACATCCAAGCTAATTTATTAGACTTCTTGCATAACCTAGACCCTAAATCAAGTTTAGGGTGACGAAGTTCCAACTGACCGTCATTCCAAACTTGATTTGGAATCTAATTTATGAGTTATGAAAGAAGTCTATTCATTGCAACTATGTCATCACAGTTTGCACGACTTACTACACAGTCAAATAAAATAGATTTTTTATATTGAAAGATATAATAAAAAAATCGCTTAATTTTGAATTTTAACTCTTCCATCATTAGGCTATTCCTTCTATTAGCGGTTAATTGTTTTCTTTTATTATGTAGTTAATACTACTAATAATTTTATTTGTAATTGGTTCTAAATAGATATTTTTTTTTAGATTATAAGAAATAGTAACAGTAAAACTTTTTTCTTTATTAAACACTTTAATTAATTTAACTCTAAACTTTGTATTTTTTGTTATCGCTGAGTCTCTATGATATTCGGTAATTAAAGTAGAAATGCCATTTATTATTTTTCTTTTTGTCCCATTCCAAGATAATATTTTAAATTAAAAAATTTTAGAAGCCTTTGTTATCTCTTCTTTTAGTCCTTTATCAAGATTCTTTATATCTGACTCAGAAAGTTTTTTAATATCTAATTGATTTATTAGATATTCAGGATAATATCGTATGTTTATCATCCCCATTGTTTTTTATTTTCATAATAGTTTTAACTTAGATTTAATTTGTTTATTATTTGATAAATCAATAGATGCTTCAATAGCTGAGTCTAGAGTTATTCTTTTGTGATTCCCTATTATTATCCAGTTTTTTGGTAACTCTATTGAAACATTTTTAGGTAAGATAATTTGAATAAAATTTTCAGATATATGTTGTTTTGAAATAGCTTGTAATATGGACGAAAAAATTAAAAATAAAATAAGTATTTTTTTCACGGGTTTCCTTTAGGTTTTAGTAAACTTCTTTTCTATGAGCAATTCTAATAAGAGTAATTACTAAAATATCATTCTCTTTTAAGTACACAATTCTATAGTTTCCTGCTCTTTTTCTAAACTTACCTTTATGTTTACCTTTTAATGATTTATCATTTGAAAAGTTTCCTGCTTCTAAATCTTTAATTTTCTCAAAAATAAGTTTTTGATTTTGTATATCAATTTTTTCTAACTCTTTAAAAGTGGCTTTTGGAACAATTACTTTAAACATTAGTTTAGTCCAAGTCTTTGTGCAACCTCTTCAAGGGAATAGACTTCGGTTTTTCCACTCTTTAGTTCATCTATGCGTTTATCTGAAATCATTTCATCTAATGTATCAAAATATGTACTTACTGCTTTTTCTATAATATAAGTACGAGAACGTTCAAGTTCTTGTGCATAAGAGTCTAAATCAGATAAAAGTGTTTCATCCATTCTAATATTTATAGCTTTCTTCATAATGTATCCTTTTGTATCTACATTATACTAAAATTTTTTATAGAATCCAAACTAGTTAAGATACCCATTGATTGAAGACTAAGAGAGTTGTTTAACAGATAATTAACACACTTTTACTAATATTATAAGTAATTTAAGATAGAATAATCTATCTTATTTAAGCACTATATTAGGAAAAATTTCACTATGAAGAAAATCTCTCTTTTACTCCTCATTTTTACTCTATTTTCATCCATACTTTTAGCTCAAAATTTCACAAAAGCTGCTTCATCTAAACCAGTTCTTATGCAGAGTGGTAAATCTAAAAAATGGTGTCCTGTTTGTGGAATGAGTCTTAAAATGTTTTATAAAACTTCTCACACCACAAAACTGCATGATAAAACATCAAAACACTACTGTTCAATGCGATGTTTAGTGGTAGATATGAAAAAGCATGATATAAGTACCGATACAATTAAAGTTGTAGATGCAAAGAGTGAAGAGCTAATAGATGCTAGCACCGCGTTTTATGTCATAGGCTCAAAAGTAAAAGGTACTATGGCAAAGGTGAGTAAACTTGCATTTAAAAATAAGTCTGATGCTAAAGAGTTTGTAAAAAAATATAAGGGAAAGATTGTCACTTTTGAGAAGGCTCTCGTAGAAGCTAAAATATCACTTGAATCAGATATAGAGATGATTACAAAGAAAAAAGAGAAAAAAATGTATCCTATGGGGAAGAGAATTTTTCTTAAAAAGTGTAAGCAGGATATTAACCTAAATAACTATAGTGCAATAAATGAGTTAAAAGCGGCAATTAATAGTGATAGGCTCTGTAAACCTTTAAAAGGGAAACATCTTCAGGCTTTAACACTTTATTTATGGGAAGTGAAAAGAGTAGGAGAAAAAACCGCTACTAAAGAGAGCATTCAGCTAAGTAAGGATGAGAAGTGCTCTATTTGTGGTATGTTTGTTTATAAGTATCCTAGATGGGCTACTCAAATCTTTTATGGTGGAAAACACTACTCTTTTGATGGTGCAAAAGATATGATAAAGTACTATTTTGAGCACAAAGAGGGTATTACAAAAATGCTTGTTCTTGACTACTACTCTCAAAAGGCTATAGATGCAAGAGATGCTTACTATGTTATAGGGAGTGATATCTACGGACCGATGGGAAATGAGCTTATCGCGTTTAAGAGTAAAAGTTCTGCAAAAACATTCTATATGGATCATCGTGGTGCAAAAATAGTTCATTTTAAAGATATCAAACAAGAAGAAGTATATAAACTAGATGAATAAAAAAAGTAGAGTTGTTCTTTTTATCTTTAGCGGACTTTTAAGTTTGAGTCTGCTTGAAGTTTTCTATTTGAGTGAATCAAAAAGTATGAGTAGTGAAGCTTTAGAGCAAAAGAAGAATTTTGTAAGCATAACAGGACTTCCAGATTTAGCACTCTGTTCAGAGGCTCAATATATAAGACATCGAAGTCTCTCTAATATGTTTACAATCTATAGTGAAGATGGAACTCTTAGAGAGTACTCAAAAGCTAGTTTTGCTATAAGAAGTTTAGAGAAAAAGAGTTCAGATGAGTAGTAAAATAAATTTTTATCTTCTTGAGTTTGCTATAAACTCGATTTTGCGAGAGAGGTATAAGAACCTCTTTATTACTATAGTTTTAACACTCTTGACTTTTTTACTAAGCAGTATGTTTTTTATCACAAACTCAATAAAGTATGAGTTAAACGCGACACTTGACTCCCTTCCTCAGATAATAGTGCAAAACTCTAAAGCGGGAAGGCATTATGATATAGAGAGCTCAAAGCTTGATGAAATTCTTACTATTAGTGGAGTGAGTGAGGCTGTAAGTCGAGTGTGGGGTTACTACTACTTTGCAAATGCGGATGTTTACTTTACACTTATAGGTGTTGATGAGTTTGAAGAACAGTATAAAGAGACTCTCTCAAATCTCACTCCAAAGATGGATTTTACACAAGATAGTATGTATGTAGGTAAGGGAGTAAAAGAGATTTTAAACTCTTCGTATTACAAAGAGTATTTTAACTTTATAAAACCCGATGGAAGTGTTAAAAAGGTAAATATAGCAGGGGTATTTGACTCTAACACCGAACTAGAGTCAAATGATGTTATAGTAATGTCAAAAGAGAACTTAAGAGAGATATTTGAGCTTGATGAGAGTAGTGCCACGGATATTGTAGTAAAGGTATCAAACCTTAATGAGATAGATACAGTAGCTCTTAAAATTAAGCAGAAGCTACCAGAGACTAGAGTGATTACAAATGAGGAGTTGAGAGTAAGTTATGAGAATCTATTTAACTATAAAGGTGGGGTTTTCTTAGCACTTTTTATTGTCTCAATATTTACTTTTTTTATTATCATTTATGATAGAGCGAGTGGGCTTAGTAGTGAGGCTAAAAGAGAAGTTGGAATTTTAAAGGCGATAGGCTGGAGAGTTGAAGATGTCTTAAAAGAGAAATTTTATGAGTCTTTTATTATCTCATTTTTCGCATATTTTTTAGGAGTTAGTATGGCTTTTGCTTTTGTTTACCTACTTCAAGCTCCATTATTACGGGATGTGTTTATAGGCTACACCGACTTGAAGCCTAGTTTTGAACTCCCTTTTGTTTTTGATATACAGACTCTTGTGCTTGTCTTTTTTCTCTCGGTTCCTATATATATAGCTGCGATTATAATTCCATCGTGGAGAGTAGCAACTCTTGATGCAGATGAGGTGATAAGATAATGATTACTCTAAAAAATGTCACAAAAAGATATAAGCTTAATAAAGTAGATACTATAACTGCGGTAGAAGATATAAATATAACTTTTAACGAGGGTGAGATCATTGTTTTAAAGGGTGCGAGTGGAAGTGGTAAGAGTACTATTCTCTCACTTATTGCAGCTCTTAGTAAACCAACAAGTGGTGAGGTGATTGTTGATACAAAGGGGATATCAAAACTTCCTGACAACTTTGCAAGTATCTACAGACGAGACAATATAGGTTTTATTTTTCAAAAATATAATCTCATTCCAAATATAAGTGTACAAGAGAATATTTTAACACCACTCATTCCCCTAAACCTAAATGCGGAGGAGTTGCAGAAAAAGCTTCATTTTGTGATGGAGATGTATAAGATAGAGCATAAAAAAGATACACTTGTGAGAAACCTCTCTGGTGGAGAGCAGCAACGTGTGGCTATTGCACGGGCAAATGTAAATAACCCTAAGATTATTATAGCTGATGAGCCTACTGCAAACTTAGATGAGAAGCTCTCTCTTCACTTCATAGAGATGTTAAGAGAGCTAAAAGCACTAGGAAAAACAGTCATAATAGCTACACATGACCCTCTCTTTTTTGACTTAGATTTTATAGACAGAGAGATAGAAGTTCATAATGGAAAACTCCTTTTATGATTTTAAGCCCTGAAGTTCTGACAATCTTCATTTTAAATGCTATCTTTGCTATTTTTGCAACTATCGCGTTTATACTCAGTGTTAAAATAGTACTTAAGTGGGATATAAACGCGACCACTCAAACCCAGTACTCTTTAGAGAAGTATAGCTACCTAAGTGCTACTATTATAAAGTATATTTTTGCTATAAAAGTCCCTCTTTTTCTCTTTTTTATTTTTACCCTTGATAAGATATCAGCCGTCTTAACAGGTGCTATGTGTGGGGCAGGGGTTGTAGATGCAACTGAGTATGGAAACTACCTTTTTATTTTAAAGATAATAAATCTTTATCTGTTTGCTTACTGGATAGTACTTCATAATGAAGATGTTAAAGATGAGAAGCAAGCCTTTACAAAAAGAAAATTTATGTTCTTTATAGTCGCTTTTTTCTTTCTTTTAACAGAGTTGATTGTTGAGGGCATTATGTTTGGCTCAATAGACTTAAATGAGATGGTGAGTTGTTGTGGGACTATCTATTCAAGCTCTTCAGGTTCTTATATATCTAAAATATTTTCTGTAGATACATCGGTTCTGCTTGGTCTATTTTATGCAAACTATGCTCTTATGGTACTTCTATATTTTTTCAAAAGAGCATATCTTTTTAGTATTGCAAATATACTATTTATTATTATCTCTATAATTACACTCATTGTCTATTTTGGGACTTATATTTATGAGTTGCCTTCACACCACTGTACTTTCTGTTTTTTACAGAGTGACTACTACTATGTGGGTTATCTTATATATCTGCTTCTGTTTGTAGGTACCTTTTATGGGATTGTTACGGGTCTTATTGTCATGGATGAGAAGAGAAGAGAGAAAAACTATAAAATTTCGATTTTGTTTAATACTCTTTACGTTATATTACTCTCTCTTTATCCTATAGTCTTTTATATAAAAAATGGAGTTTGGTTATGATATATTTGAAAATTTTGATTGTTGCTTTTTTAGCACTCTCTTTTAGTGCCTGTGAGAAAAAAGATACTTCAGGTCTAGCAAAAGTTCACTGGGACAGAGATATGTGTGCTAGGTGTGTAATGGTAGTAAGTGATAGACACAACACAACTCAGGTTAAAGACCCCAAAACCGGTAAGGCTTATATGTTTGATGATATAGGGTGCATGGCTCTGTGGTTTGATGAAGAGAAGATAGAGTGGAGAGATAATGCTATAGTCTGGATTACAGATGTAGATACAGGTGAGTGGATAGATGCTAAGACTGCATTTTATGATACTGAGAATATTACACCAATGGCATATGGTTTCTCAGCACACAAGTCAAAAGCAGCTATAAAAGAGGGTCAAGAGATAGTCGGTTATGATGAGGTTTTAAGACGAGTCATAACAATAGGGCAGTAAGAGTATGATTGAAGAGCAAAATATACCACAGGTCTCTATGCATAGCATGAATGAGGTTCATCTAGAAGAGGTAGTTCTCATAAATAGACTTTTTGAAGCACTAGAGAGTGATAGAGGTTTTGAGAGAGTGAGTGAAAATCTAGAACTACTACTTGAACATATACAAGAGCATTTTAGTGGCGAAGAAAAAATGATGAAAGAGGCTCAGTACCCCTCCTTAAATATGCATAAAGCAGAGCATGACAAGGTTCTTAGTCAAGCTCGATATGCAGAGATGGAGTGGCGAAATCGAAAAGATAAAGAATCTCTTAGGGAGTTTTTAGAAGATGATATTGTCACTTGGTTGGATCAGCATATCAAAGCGATGGATATGCCGATGGCAGATTTTATAGTTTCATAACTTTAGTAGAGTTACTACTTTTGATACACCTCTTATTGACTTCATAATTTTTATAATATTTCATCTTCTTTATTAGACAAATAGAAGATATAAAGTCATCATGAAACTACTCATCTTTATCTAGAGAATATGCAAACATGGGCAAATATACTAAAGTTAAAAAGGAACCAACAATTACACCGCCAATCGCAACATCAGCAAGTGGGGATAAACGTTCAAGTCCAACAGCTTGTTCTAGTGCTATTGGAATCATACCTGCAATAGTGCCAAAAGTAGTCATCATAACAGGACGAAATCTGACTTTAATACTCTCCATTGCACTCGTATAAGGCCCCTCTTTTAAACGATATTTTTTATAAAAATCTGTAATTATAATTGTATTATTTATCACTATTCCAAAGAGTAATAAAATACCAACCATACTTGGCATTGAGCTTGGTTTTCCAAAGAGCAGCATCCCCCAGGAAGCACCAATCATAGCAAGTGGTAAAATAAATATCATTGTAAAAGCTAAACGAACAGAATTGAAAATAATAATCATCAAGAGTGTATCAAGAACTATCCCTATTATTATAGCTTTTAATATTCGTTTTGTACTATCATATATTTCAGCTATATCACCTTCTTGAGAGAGAATAAAACTACTTAAATTTAAACTCGACACCTTGTTTTCTGCATCTGCTGTAATGATTGATACTGGTCTAGTAGAACGGTAAGCATTTACATCTATACTATATAGCATTTTATCTCTCTCTATTTTTGCTTGAGTTAGATTGTTTGTTATTTTAGCGACACTATTTAGGGGAATTATACCTTTGCTAGTTTGGATTGGCATCATTCTTATGCTTTGGATATTTTTATCAAAACTTCCATTTAGATATAGTCTCACATTTTGAGTATTCATTGAAGCTAAATCACCATTAAATGATACTATTTGACCTTTGATTGGTATCTGAGAAATGATAGCTAATGGAGTGAGACCATAATGTAAGGCACGATTTACATTTATTTGTACATTTACTTCGCTAAAATCATTATCCCAACTTTTTGATATACTGGTCAAACCTTGTGTATCTTCAACTTTTTTTATGATTTTATCAGCTATATAAGGAAGATTTATGTAATCACTAGATTTTATCCGTATATCTAAGGGCGCTTTTATACTTGATAATGCTGTTGCACCAAAATCAAATACATCTACCTCTTTTAAGCCATTTAGTTTGTGTAGTTCATCTCGTAAGTTTTCTTCAATCTTCCATATGGTATCTTTTCTCTCAAAACGATTTACATAGTTTATGGTGATAATAGCTTCACTAGGCAAGTTTCCATTACCCAGTGATAAAATACCAGCTTCACTACCAAAAGCAACAGAGCTCATTTTGACCTCTTTTTGAGTATGCAACCATGTCAAAAAAGGATGTAGTTTTTTTGTAGCATCTTCAACAGTGTCGTTTGAGCTAAATTTTACATGTACTTTAACTATCCCCGTATCCATTGGAGGCATGACATCTCGACCAATTATAGGCATAACATTCTTAACACTTAGGGCTAAAACAACTAAGATTCCTACTGTTAAAAACATCTTTCTAAGAAATGAATACTTACCGTGAGAGAATGCTAAGATTCCTGTATATGGAGTTATTAGTTTAGCGATTGTATTAGAGTAAAGATAATCAAAAAATCTTTCAAATCTATTTTTTTCTACTACTCCATTTCTATATAAATATTTTGCTATATGTGGTAAAAAAGTTACTGATAAAAGATATGAAAGTATCAAGGCAATAATCAGTGTACTAATAAGTGGACGAAAAATATGCTCAGGAAAACCACCTACAAACATAAGTGGAAAAAGAATTACACTAGTTGAAAGTGTTCCAGCAAAATCTGGAAGGAGTACTTCTTTTGTTCCATCTATGACAGCATCTTCAGGCTTCTTTTTGAGCTTAGATATATGTCTTTCTATATTTTCTATAATTACAACAGCATCATCAATGAGTAAACCAAGGGAGAGAATAATTGCAGTATATACAATAATATTTAACTCTCCTCCAAAAAGCCACAGCACAGCCATTGTTCCAAAAAATACCATTGGGATAGAGAGACCAACAGCAATAACTGCACGAATATTTCCTAAGAAAAACATCATAACTATAAGAGTATATATGACAGCATCACGAAGTGCTTCTAACATATTTGTATTCGAAGTTTCAACTAAATCTTTTTGAGTGTCACTTATCTCAAAGTTAATATTTTTATATTTATTTTGCAAGATTTTCATCTGCTCTCTTGCTATTTTACTAACACCAAGTACACTTCCCCCTGGAGCTCTTTGAATTGCAAGAGCTATCGCATCCTTTCCATTTCCAATATAACCAGAGAATCTTTTTTCATATCCCCAGTCCACACTTGCTATCTCACTGAGATGTAAATTTGGTTTTATATAAAGCATTCTAAGTGTCTGAACCTGAGATTTTGCACCATAAAATGTAAGTGTAAAAAATCCATCCTTACCCTTATTAAATCCAAGTGGTATATCTTTATTTATAGCTGTTATAGTTTTTGCAAGTGTATTTAAGTCTACACCATACTTTTTTGCCTTTATAGTATTTATATTAATATTGATAGCACTTTTATAGCCACCAAATACCTCTACATTTCCGATATCTTGGTTACTTAAAAGCTCTGGTTTTATAAAACTATCTGCAATTTTTCTAATATCTGCCAAAGTTAAACTATCTGTTTTTGGGCTTAGAGTGATAATATCCACTGGTAAAGTAAAAGATCCAGTTGTATAAATTGCTGGAGAAGCTGTTGATGGTAGTTTTGAGCTTACAATAGAAAGAGCATTACTTACATCAACTGCTGCTGAATTTAGACCTTTTTCGTACTCAAATTCTGCTTTTACTATTGAGAAATTAGCAACATTTATAGAGCTGATATTACGCATAAGTGCAAGTCTTGCTATCTCTTCTTCTATTGGTTTTGATATGGTATTTGTTACAACTTGAGCAGTTGCTCCTGGTATCTTTGTGATAACTACAACAGTTGGACGTTCCACATCTGGAAAAAGATTTTTAGGCATTGTAATTAGCCCATAAATTCCCATAAACATAATAGCAACTATAATGCTATATATAAAGTGAGGGCGTTTATGAAAAAATTCAAACATCTAATTCTCCTTTGTAGATATACCAACACCAGCTAAAAGTTTTAGTAAAATATCTGGCTTTGCAACAACTACTTTAGAACCATCTTTAAGTCCATCAACTACTGTACCCTCAACACCTTGTGCTAATATATTAACTTCAACTATATCTGCTTTATCACCATTAGCTACAAAACAATATGTATGATTTTGTTTTTGTAGTATTGCACCTAATGGTACTTTTATACCTTGTGCATGAAAGATTAAAAGATTTACATCTACTCTTTGGTTAGTACTTAAATCTGAACTAATATTTGAACGATATTCTTCTAAACCATTGTAAGTATTGTTCAGTTTTATAAGTGGATAAACTTTATTTTTATAGATTAATTCATTTACTTTTATCCCACTACGAACTAACAGATACTTTCCTTTTTGGCTCTCAAGACGAAGTATAGGTTTTGATGGATTCGTTATATCTCCTTGATTCATATAACACTTTGATACAGTAGCAGATATTGGACTACTTATGATGGCATAACTGATTGCAGAATCGATCTCTATTAAATTTGTTTTTAGTATTTTTATCTTGTTTCGAAGTGCATTGATTGCTGCTTTTAAGGAGATGATAGATGATGCTTCTTTATCATAACTTTCTTGTGAAGCTCCCTTTACTTCAAGTAGTTTTTTTGTTCTTTCATGACTAGCCTCCATAGTTACTAAGCTATTCTGTTTAGCTGCTATATTAGATGTAGTAGTGTCTATTTGTAAATTTAAAGCACTTTTTTTTGCTAAAAGTTCCTTTGAGTCAAGTTTAACAAGTAGTTCACCTTTCTTGACTTTTTTTCCACACTGTACAATCTTTTCTATCCTTGTAGCAATTCTTGAAGATATAAAGATATTATTATCACTTTGTATAGTTGCAAGATAGGGGAGAGTGAGTATGACATCTTGCTTTTTTATATCCATTGTAGATACAAGCATTGTATAACTTTTCATAGGTTTATCTTGAGCTAATTTTTCTTTCTTCTCTTTGATAAGTGAAACACCTGCTACAACTAAACCAATCGCAACTACTGCTACTAATCCTTTTGAAATAATACTCATCTTACAATCTCCTCAATATCATTTGCATATATAACTGCTAACTTCATTAGCGTTTGCCATTTAAGCATATAACTTTCATATAACTTTGCTTTTTGAGCAAGTAATTCATCTTCATATCTAAGATACTCTTCCATACTCATTCGTCCATTTTTAAAACTTATTTTTGCAATATTTAAAAGTTTTTGTTTGTTTTTTACACTTTTTTTATATAAGGTGGAAGATGTTTTTATCAAGTTTAAAGAATTTTGTAAAGAATTTGTTTGGGCTCTTAAACTAATATTTTCCTTTTCAAGTATAGTTTTCACCTTCATAGCTTCTATCTTAGCTTCATCAACACCTGAATAATTTTGCATGTTAAAAAGAGGAATAGATAAAGTAACACTAACTTGTGAATAATCTTCTGTAATACTTTGTCCATTATTGTATGCATCAGTATTACTTCTATTATATCTTCCATTAGCATTTAAACTTGGCCAATAT
>Ga0256826_1000988_pt1 | contig 17676 bp, 17 predicted proteins | sample CV79metaG_FD_185975 | JGI IMG/M metagenome (GOLD analysis project Ga0256826, IMG submission 185975) | Hydrothermal vent microbial communities from East Pacific Rise, Pacific Ocean - CV79 | ecosystem: Environmental > Aquatic > Marine > Hydrothermal vents | place: Pacific Ocean: East Pacific Rise...
TTATCATTCCCACATATACACATAAATACTCATTTTTTTGATAGAATTATACTACATAATAATTAAGGCTAAAAGTAATGAAAACTAAATCACTCTTCATATCAGCAAGAGAGGTAAATGCCGGTACTCTTTTTATCTCTATGGGCATGATGGAAATTCTTAAACGTAAGCTACACCGTGTTGCTTTCTTCCGTCCAATAATTTCAAATAAAAATGTAATAGATGGTGATATAGAGTTTATGAGAGAACACTATAGTCTTGACATTAGCTATGAAGATAGTTATGGATTTGATATAGAGTATGTAGAAGATATGATATCTCAAAGTAAAACAAAACAGTTAATAAATCAGTTCCTAACTAAGTTTAAAAAACTTGAAAAAGAGTATGATTTTGTTCTTTGTGAAGGTATCAGACTCTCATTTTTAAACGCCAATATAAACTTTGATATAAACATCAAACTAGCACAAAATTTTGGGTCTCCCTACGTAAATATTATAAATGCAAAATATGATACTGCTAAAGAGATTTTTGAGAGTGTAAAGATTGAAAATGAAACATTAGAGTCACAAGGGTGTACACATTTTGCTACTTTTATAAATAGACTCGATTACGATAAATATGTAAAATTAGAAAAAAAGATAAAAAATTATAAGTACACTACATATCTCTTAAGTGAGGTTGAGGAACTCTCTCTCTTAAGTATCCAAGATGTCATCGAATCTTTAAATGCTACACCTCATTTAGTACTAGAAGAGGATCATACAAGAAGTATTCGAGCTGTTAAAGTTGCAGCACTAACTTTAAATAATTTCTTAGACCATATAGAAGAGGATGACTTAGTAGTTGTTCCTGCTGATAGATCTGACATCATTTTAGGTCTGCTTGGAGCACTTTACTCTACTGCTTATCCAAATATTTCATGTATTGTTTTTCCTTTCAATATGAATGCACATCCAAATATAGAAAAGCTAATTCGTGGACTTGATCAGTTTAACATTCCTATACTCTCTGTGCCTATGGATACTTATGAGACTGCAAGAGCACTCTCTAAAATTCATTCTCGTATAAGGATAAATAGTCATAGAAAAATAGCACTATCCTTAGGACTGTTTAATGCAAATGTAGATACGGCATATATTGAAAATAAGATAGCAACAGCACATAGCGAGATTATGACACCTATAATGTTTGAGTATAAACTATTTGATATTGCTAGTTCAAATAAAAAGAAAATTGTTCTTCCTGAAAGTAGTGATGAGAGAATTTTAAGAGCTGCTGAGATTATTTTACATCGTGGTGTTGCAGACATAATTTTACTTGGTAATGAAGAGGAGTTAAAGGAACATTCACTGAAACTTGGACTAGATATCTCTACCGCAACAATTATAGATCATAGCAGTTCAGCTCTAATGAAAGAATTTACTAATCTGTTTTATGAGTCGCGTAAGCATAAAGGCTTGTCAATAGAAGCTGCAGCAGATGCTATGCTTCACGTAAATTATTTTGCAACAATGATGGTAGAACTTGGATATGCTGATGGTATGGTAAGTGGAGCTATTCACTCTACGGGAGATACTATAAGACCAGCACTTCAAATCATCAAAACTACTAAAGATGTAAAAGTAGTTTCAAGTGTCTTTTTTATGTGCTTGGCAACTAAGGTTTTAGTATATGGTGATTGTGCAATTAATCAGGACCCTAATTCAGAGACATTAGCAGATATTGCTCTTGCTTCAGCGTCTACAGCTTTGGCGTTTGGCATAGAACCAAAAGTTGCAATGCTCTCTTACTCAACAGGAGAGAGTGGAACGGGAGTCGATGTAGACAAGGTAAGAGAAGCAACCAAAATAGTCAAAAAGAAAAACAGTGAACTCCTTGTAGAAGGACCTATTCAATATGATGCAGCTGTAAATATGAATGTAGCAAAGACAAAACTACCTAACTCTAAGGTAGCTGGACAAGCAAATGTTTATATATTTCCAGACTTAAATACAGGAAACAATACTTATAAAGCAGTACAACGTTCTAGTGGTGCAGTTGCTATAGGCCCAATTTTACAGGGACTTAATAAGCCTGTAAATGATTTAAGCCGTGGTTGTTTAGTATCTGACATAGTAAATACAGTAGCTATTACGGCTATTCAAGCGGGACAAAAATCATGAAAATAGCTGTTTTAAACTCGGGAAGCTCCTCATTAAAGTATAAACTCTTCTCTATGCCAGAAGGTAGGGAAATAGAGGCTAAAGTTGTTGAACATATAGGAGAAGAGGGTTCTTCAATACTAAATCATCATGATGCTTTGGACTCTTTAAATCTTAAGTATGAAGATATTGATGCTTTTGGGCATAGAGTTGTACACGGGGGTGAGGCATTTAGTGATGCGACACTTGTTAATGAGAGAGTTATAGAAGTTATCGGAGAGCTTATTCCTTTAGCCCCTCTTCATAACGGGGCAAATCTTGAGGGTATATTAGTTGTACAAGATAAAACGCCATCTACTCCTCAAGTAGCAGTATTTGATACATCATTTCATGCGACGATGCCAGAAGAGGCTTATCGATATGCTCTGCCAAAAGAGATGTATACAAAACATCAAATTCGTCGATATGGTTTCCATGGAACATCTCACTCCTTTGTAAGTAAAAAAGCAGCAAAAATATTAAATATACCATATAATAAGGTGAACCTTATTACATTACATCTTGGAAATGGTGCGAGTGTCTGTGCTATAGAAAATGGTAAAAGCATAGATACTTCTATGGGATTCACTCCTTTAGAAGGTCTTGTTATGGGAAGTAGAAGTGGTGATATAGATCCTGCGATAGTCCTTTTTATGCAGAGAGAGTTAGAAATGAGTGTAAATGAGGTAGATATACTGTTAAATAAAGAATCTGGCCTTATTGGTTTATGTGCAGAGAATGATGTTCGCTCTCTTTTATTGAGTGATACTGAAGATAAAATTCTTGCAAAAAAAGTTATGGTAAGACGAATTCAGAAGTATATAGGGGCTTATATGGCACTACTTGGTCATGTTGATGGGATTGTCTTTAGTGGTGGTATAGGTGAAAATGCTGTAGCTATTCGTGAGATGGTAATGGACTCTCAACTATTTGCATCATTAAAGGTCCTAGTAATTAAAACAGATGAAGAGTTAGAGATTGCGAATAAAGTGATGGAGTTAGTAGGTAAAGGAGATATTTATGGATGATTTATACATTTCAAAACAGAAAATTATAGATAAGAAGAAGGGTGTTTATGCTTATGAATTTGTATTTAGAGATGATTCAAATAAACCTATTGGTTTTTCAAATTCTCTAAAAGCAACTTCTCAACTTATCATAAATAGTATGGGAAGTAATGAAATTCATCAATTACTAGGGAGTAAGACAAAGGCTTTTATTAATGTTGATGAGACCAGTTTAACAAAGGGTATTTTGGATGTGCTTGATAAAAATAAGTTTGTTTTTAATATTTTAGAAGACATTAAGTTGACAGAGAATGTTATAAAACGGATAGTGAGTTATAAAAAGAGAGGCTTTCTCTTCTCTTTAGAACATTTTGATTCAAGTGCAAGAATGATAGTGAAGTTTAAGAGACTCTTTAACTATATAGATATAATAAAGATGGATATTCTTGTCTCTGAACTAGAAAATTTAGAAAAAGTAATGGAAAAATTTAAACCAACACGAATTCAACTTTTAGCACAGAGTATTGAATCTAAAGAGGATTATGAAGACTGTATTTCACTTGGTTTTGATCTTTTTCAAGGAAGTTACATAGATAATCCATCTCTTGTGAAAATAGAGGGAACAAAAGAGCCTGCTCAGTTTGTTATACTGCAAATAATTAGAATTATTAAAGATAATGAAGCAACAGAGGAGTTGGAGTTTTTTCTGAAGCAACAACCCGATCTCTCATACAAATTAATCCAGTTTTTCAATAATTTACAAAAACTAGAAATCCATGTAGAATCTTTAACTCAGGTTATTACACTTATGGGAAGAAATAAACTTTTGCGATGGTTATTAGTATACCTCTACTCTGAAGTTTCAATAAATAGTGCTTCAAAAACTATACTAGAGTTAGCTATCCGTAGAGCTGAAAGTATGGAAAGTGAAGCAGAAGAAAAAAATAAAAATAAGGCATATTTAGCTGGAATGTTCTCAATGTTGAGTTCTATTTTTGATACAAATATTCGTGACTTAATGCATCATGTAAAAATGGACAGAGATATTACCATGTTAATTTTAGAAAAAAAAGGAATTTTTTCTGCAAGTTTGAGAAGAGCTGAGTTCGCTGAAAAAGCCTATCTAAAGAGAAAAATGTTAGAAAATTTTGATAGGATAAATAGTATAGATCTTGTCTATACACTCGAAGATAATGGCATAGATATAGATAAGAATGCTATTTAAAAAACTAATATATGGAACTATTTATGATAGAATACAAGTATGATTAATTTAGACATCTATTTAACATTACTAACAGAGATCTAACCATGTCAATCTCTTATACAATAAATATTCAAGATGAAATAGTTGCAGCTTTAAAAGTTAAAGAGAAGTCAGGCATATATACTGTTTTAGAAGAACAAATATTTGAAAAAGATGAACTTAAAGAGTATTTACTAAAGAAAAAAAGAGTCTATTTAAGTACGGATCAAGATGAGATACTTGATGAAAAAGTTGTCATTACAAATAGTATAAAAAATGATAAAGTCTTAAGAAATACTATTCTTCATAAGCTCTCCAATGTAATTTCATCAAAAAATGTAATGTTTACTTACTATGAGATAAGCCGTGATTCTCACGATGAAACAATCACATATCAGGTAGATGGTGTTTACGAGAAAGAGTATCTTAAACTATTTGAGTGCCCTGATAAACTTGAAGATGTAAAAACAGCAACTACAAGTCGTTATGCACTCTTTAGTCTCTCCCAAAAATGTATAGATGCAGATAGCTATTTGGTTGTATACTCCCGAGGCAGTAAGATAGTTCTTCTTGCAGTGAGCAAGAATAGGCTTATATTTAGTCGTGCTAGTACTGTAATAGTTGATAAACCAGAAGATAGACAGTCTACGATTGTAGATGAGATTAGTAGAACTATTGCATATACAAATCAGCAGTTTAGAGATATTAATTTTTCTTCGATTGCTATTAGTGGATCGCTTGCTATTGATGATGAAGTTTGTGAACATATCTATATGGCTTTTCAAATACCTGTAACAGTTCTTTATCCAAATACCTTTGTAAAAGGTTTAATTGAAGAGGAGCATCAGAGTTACATATTAGCAATAGCAAATTTTTTTGTAGGCAAAGATTTTGAGTTTATTCCAAACTTTGTAAAGAATGCACAGACTTTTTCACTCTCTAAAAATATTCTTTTAGTTCTCTCTTCCTTAATCTTATTTATCATTATGTTTTTTACATTTGAAGCGTATGAGAACTATATCACCATGTTAAATAGATTTACTAATATAGAGAGTAGATTGACCCAAATGGTTCGAAAGTCTGAGATGCATTCTAAAGAAGAGTTAGAAAAGAACTTTGTGCAACTACAAATTGCAGAGAAATATTTACAGTATAGACCTTCCGATATATTGCTTACACTGAAGCCACTTATTGATTTAGATAAACCAGTTTCTCTTGCATGGAATAATGAAAATGAAATCCCATTTGTAAAGCTAAATTTTAAAAAAAGTTTTACAACTTTAGAAACCCTTCATGCATTTGAATATGATTTTTTACAGGCTTTAGAGAAAATAAACAGTACATATCAGTTGAAACATACAAATAAAACAAATTATGCAAAGATGAACTTTGAGTATATAGTTAGTAGTGTAGAGAAGAAAAAAGCACCTCCTATACGAAGAAGGAGACGAAAATGATTCGTTTAATCGCTATAGGATTTAGTATTGTTCTTTCGATACTACTTCTTTCAACAATATCATGGTTCGAGATGGAAGAAGCAAAAATAGCTGAGATAAATAAGAAAAACCTTATTAATATAGAAAATTTAAAAAAGATTCAGAAGATAAATATCTGGTTAGATAAATATGTGAAACCTTCTATTATGCTTCGTCCAGACACTACGTTAGAAGCAGAAGAAAATTTAGTAAAGTACTTTGATAATAATGCAGAATTGTATGACTTTTTAGTCTCAAAATATATCTATAGTGATGGATTAGGAAAGTATCTTGATGTTATGTTTGAAGTAAAAAGAGAAAACAGAGAAACTCTTGGAAAATTAATGGATTTACATTTTAAAAAGGGGTTTTTACAGTTTAAAGAATTTAAACTAGATACAAGTAGTATTTCTGGAAATATCCAAATTATTCAACCTTTCAGCGAGGATAATAATGAATCTTAATGGTCGCCAACTTATGCTATTGTTATTACCTTTTATTGCAGGGGCAGTTTTTTTTATATTTGCTGATGATTTAGTGAAAAATATAAAATATCTTTTTCCTGAGTATGTAGAGTATTCAAATCCAAACTTACATGAAAAAGCAAAAATTTATCTAAAGATGGATAAAAGAGGTGAAAAATACCGTGAAATTTTGCACAAAATAGATGTAAGAAAAAAGAACAGAAGTTGGATTGTCGAAAATATACTCTATTCTAAAGAAAAAGTGGCTAAAATTGTTTTAGAAAAGAAGAAGTATACACAAAGTGTTAAAAAGTATCAATGGACTCTTCAAATGGCTTATCCATCGAAAGATATAGCTATTATTAATGGTAGAATTATAAAGATAAATGAAGTTGTAAATACAGCACGACTTATAAAAATTGAAAAAGATAAAGTTTTATTATATAAAAAGGGGAAATTAACGTGGGTTCATTTGTTCAACTAGGATTACTTTTACTCTTAATTACAGGCTGTACAACACAAAGTACTCCTGAGGTAGAAGAGTCAGATAAAAATAGTACAGAGAAAATAGAAACAAAATTTCTATCTGCTTCTGAAGAGATAAAAAATTTTAAAGAAAATGAACGGCTAAAAAGTAGTGTGCCTGAGATGATACTTCCTTCCGTATATCAGGAAATATCAGTTTTTGATGATGGTAAAATTACTTTTTCAGCACAAAACACTAATTTTAGTAAACTACTCTATTCGCTTTCTCAAACAGCTGGTTTGAATCTTATAATTGATAGAGATATAGATACAAATATTCCTATTACTATGTCAGTTAAGGATGCTTCCATAGAGACTGTTTTAGACATTATGATGGAAATATCTGGAAACTACTATATTCTTAAAGGTAATATTCTTCATATTAAACAGTTTATGAGCAAAAGTTATAACATTGCATATATTCACTCTGCTACATCTTTTGGCTCAGAACTAGGAGGAGATACTCTTAACTCTGCACAAGCTGGAGGAAGTAGTAGTAATGAAAGTGGTGGTAGTGGCGGTGGGTCACAAGGTGTGAAAGGAAACTTTCAGTTAAAGTTTGACAACCCTAGTAAAACAAATGATTTTTATGGTCAACTAGAGAGTAATATTCAAGCACTTTTAAGTGAAGAGGGTAAATATACACTTAATAAGTTTACAGGAACACTCTCTGTTTATGATAAAAAGCATAATATTGATACAATTACGACCATTATAGACTCCATTAAACGTAAAGCAAATCAGCAGGTTTCCATAGAAGCACAAATACTAGAAGTTACACTTAATGATGATCACTCATTAGGAATTGACTGGACAGCAGTAAAACAGAATGTTGCTTCTTCGGGAGATACTTTGGCTCTTTCTCAAACTTTAGGTTTAGCAGGACCAGTCGCAGGTGTTTTAGCTTATAGTTCAAGTAATTTTTCTGCTGTTATCTCAGCTCTGAATTCAAATGGAGATGTAGACACTGTCTCAAATCCTAAAATAAAAGTCTTAAGTGGTCAATCAGCACTTATTACATCGGGAAAACTTGTACCATTTTGGGAAAAAGAGGTGCAAATTACACAAGGGACAGGTGGTTCAGCAAGTACCAATGAAGTGACATACAACAGAAGAGATGTTCTTGATGGAATTACAATGGGTGTTACCCCGACAATTATGGAAAATGGAAATATTATGCTAAATATTATCCCTGTAAGTTCGAAGATCGAAAAAATTGTCACCTATGTAGATGGTGGACTTACAGTCGCTTCTTCTCCTATTATAAACATTAAAGAAGCGGGAACAGTTATTTATGCTAGAGATAATGATTTAGTGCTTATTGGCGGGCTTATAAGTACTACTACTTCAGAGCTTGAAGAGAGTATACCTCTTCTTGGTAGTATTCCTTATCTTGGAATGTTTTTTAGAAATACAGTTCATAAAAAAGAGAAACATGAACTTGTAATACTCTTAAAGCTAAATGTGGATCAACAATGAAAAAACTACTCTTCCTCTCTTTTTTAGTAACGGCTAATTTTGCAGGTAGTTTAAGCTATGGAGAGAAAAAAACAGGTGATTATACTCCTATATATACGATGCAACTCTTCTCTGCAAAAAAAATAGCAACTATTAACAATGCAATGAAAGAAATCCCTAAAGAGTTTAAAAATGAAACTTATATCTATAAAGTAGGGAACTATTTTGCAATACGTTATGGACAAAAAGAGAATTATAAAGAAGTCCAACCCTATGTTGAAATATTTCAAAACTCTGGCTTTAAAGATGCTTATGTTCAGAAGACAACTCGTCAACGAATCTTGGACAATAAAATAGGCAAAGTACTACCTGTAAGTCAGAGACAAAAAAATAAAAATGAGAATAGAAAAAGTTTAGTAAAAGAGAATCTTATAACAACTACATCAAAAATACCAACAGTTTCAAAGTTTGTGAACTCAAATATGGTCTTAAAAGCTGATAATGCATACAAAAATGGGAATGAATCCGAAGCAATGATGTACTATGAGATGCTTTTAGCCTCAGGAAATACAAATTCAAAAGTAAAAAATAATCTCTGCTATCTTTACGGAAAAAGAGGTGCTTGGTTTGAAGCAAAAACTGTTATAGATAAAGAGCAGTATCAAGGGAAACTACTTTACTCCTATGCATATGGAGCAGTTGAGAACAATCAGCAAGATTATTATGTAAATCTCTCTCCTTACATTATGTTAGATAGAACTGGAATGTTGATGCTACTTACTGGTTCATACTTTGAAAGAAGAGAAGATCTAGAGAGAGCTACGATATTTTATAAGATGGCATATAAAAAGAACAAGAGTAATCCTTATGTACTTTATGCTTATGCAAGAAGTGAAGATATGCAGGAGAAGTTTAAAGAGGCTACTGAACTTTATAAGAGAGTTCTTAAAAGTGTTAACAGTTCGCATCCTCTTTATAGAGATACAGTAAGAAGAATTACACAACTAGGAGAATAATTATGAAAAAAAATGCTTTTTCACTCATAGAGTTAGCGGTTGTCTTAACAGTTATAGGCGTGATGGTTGGAGGTTCTTTTAAGCTATTGAAAATGTCAAGAGAGAGTAGCAGAACAGCAGATGCGAAAGAAAATGTTCTTTCTGCAAAACATGCTATTATTGGTGACGCACTTATTTATAGTAATCTTTCTACTTCTAGTAATTTCCAAAATAACTTGTCATCAGTTAAGGGTACACTGACCCCTCTTCTTTATTATCCTGATTCTCTTTTAACTACAAAAGATATATGTGCATTTTCAAGTACAAATCTTAAAATTATAGATAATACTTTTACCCCTGCAGTAAATCATGATGATATTGCCTTTGTTGTAGTTTCTGAAGGCGCTAATTTTAATATGCAAACAGCTGTGAATACTTCTGTTACTCCTAATACAATTACTATATACAAGCCTTCAACTCTTGTTGACGATAATACATCAGATGAAAATAATAATCAGGAAAGATATGATGATATAGTTGAATGGGTGACATTAGTAGAGTTACAAAATGAAGTTGGGTGTAATGAAAATCCTTTAAGAATTGTGAATAGTTCTCTTCCTAGTACAGATGTAGTAAATTCAAAGGATTATAAAGCGACTATTATTATTGATGGAAATTATTCAACTGCTATTATAAATTGTACATTCCCAACACCTGCTGATAATAATTTTAGCTTTAGTTTACCTAATATAATACAGGGAGATACTATTAAAACAACAGTAACAGGTGTAGTGGAAGTTAACTGTACTGTTACGGAAGGCACAAGACAGGCAAAGAAACGATTTGCTATTACTGTAGATCCATAAAAGGTAAAATATGTCACAAAATAAACCTATAGGTCAGCTTCTTGAAGAGCTAGGCTTTATTACTGAATCTCAGATTAAAGTAGCCCTTGATGTTCAGAGGGCTAGTCCTAAGTTCTTTGGAGAGGTTCTTCAGGATTTAGACTTTATTACCTCAAGTGAGATTGCAGAAGCGATAGCTATTCAGAGTAATCTTGAATTTGTCAATTTAGATAGTGTTGTTCCATCTATGGAAGCACTTAAACTTGTTCCCCAAGAGATAGCAACTGCTAGAAATATTCTCCCTATTAGTGTTGATGAAAAGTATATAATTGTCGCAACACAAGAGGTAAATGACCTTGTAACTCAAGATTATATCCGTAAAATATCTCATAGACAGGTAAAGTTTGTAGTTGGAGATAATAACTCTATTGCTCGTTATGCACAGATTTACTACCATCAGCTTTCAAACCCAATAGAGATTGAAATAAAAAATATGGTTAAAGAGACTCTTGAAGGCTTGGAAATTAACCTTCCACACCTTGTAAACCTTGTTTTAAATAATGCAGTAAAAGATAGAGTAACGGATATTCACATAACACCAGAGGCATCTGTAAGTAATATCTTTTTTAGGATAGATGGTGTTTTACAACACTACTATGCTCTTCCTCTAGAACTACATCAACAGATTGTTGCTCGTATTAAAATTATTAGTGATTTGGATATTTCTGAGCAGAGACAGCCTCAAGATGGTGCATTTAGCTATAACTTCTTAAATGAAGATTTTGACCTTCGTGTTTCAACACTGCCAACAAACCATGGTGAAAACATTGTAATGAGACTTCTTGGCAAAAACTCATCTCTTTCAAGTCTTACACATTTAGGATTTTCAGAAGAAAACACAAAAAAAGTAGAGGGTTACTTTAACAAACCCTACGGAATTATCTTAGTTGTTGGTCCTACGGGTAGTGGTAAAACAACAACACTTTACTCAGCACTACGTAAGATAGATTCATTAAAGAAAAATATTTTGACAATTGAAGATCCAATTGAGTATAAGTTCTCTTTTATTAAGCAGACACAGCTTAATGAAAAAGCAGGCTATAGTTTTAACTCTGCTATTCGTGCATTTATGCGTCAAGATCCAGATGTTATGCTTGTTGGTGAAATTCGTGATACTGAAACAGCAGAGCTTGCTGTTCGTGCATCTATTACAGGGCACCTCGTTCTCTCGACACTCCATACAAATGATGCTATTGGTACGATTCCTCGACTAGGGGACTTACAAATTCCTCCTTATCTTATTGGTTCTGGTTTATTAGCTGTTATTGCACAGCGTCTTGTTCGTAAACTCTGCCCTAAATGTAAGAAAGAAAAAGAGTTTTCAAACGAAGAACTTCTTCATGAAGGGGTGAGTCAAAGAGTCATAACAAAGTATCCAGATTATACTATTTATGAAGCAGTAGGGTGTGAAAACTGTCATGATACTGGTTATACCGGTCGTCAGGTAATAATAGAAATTTTAGAGATTGATGAAGATTTAGAAGCTATGATTTCGCAAAAGTCAGCAACCTTAGATATACTGAAAAAAGCACAGGAAAAAGGAATGCACTCTATGCGAGAGGATGGATTTATAAAAATTCTTACAGGAGTAACAACTTTTGAAGAAGTAAGCAGAGTTGTAAGTTAATGGACTTTATAGTTAAAAGTATGAACAAAAATGGTCGAACGACCACAGATGTTATGCAGGCAGATAGTTATGGACAACTACTTCAGAGATTAGAACTTCAAGAGTTTACACCACTTAATATCATTACTATTCCTAGTTTTTTATCACCCTTGGTTCCCTCTAATAGTGGAAAAATTAGTAATGATGAAGTTATCGAACTTATTGAGAGTATTTATCTTGTAATTAAGTCCGGTCTACCCCTTTATCAAGGTATCAGTGACTTAGCTGAAGACATTGACAATAAGCGCTTTAAAAATATGTTACTAAAAATTGCCCATAGTATTAATAGTGGTAATTCACTTTCCGTTGCCTTTGAGCCTTATAAAGATGTTATAGGTATTATGATGTTGAATCTTATTAAAATAGGTGAAGAGACAGGTCAACTTGAGACAACTCTTAAACGTGGTGCAGAATTTCTCAAACGTACTCTTGCTCTTAAGAAAAAAGCAAAATCAGCACTTATTTACCCCTCTTTTGCGATGGTAGTCGTTACGGGTGCTATGCTTGTTTGGATTATCTATGTGCTTCCTCAAATGACCTCTCTGTTTAATGATATGGATATTGAGTTACCAGCTTTAACAATAGCGATGATGGCTGTATCAGAATTTTTAGCAGAATATATCGGTTATATTCTGGTTGGTCTAGTTATCTTTGTTATCGTATTTAAAGTGCTACATAAACGAAATAAAATTATCCGTTTTAAGACAGATGGTTTAGTCTTGAAAATACCAGTTATAAAACATATTGTCTCTGGTTTTAACATTGCCTTTATATCGGAGTACTTAAGGTTGGCACTTGTTTCAGGTGTCCCACTTTTTAGTGCATTAGAGACATTAAAGGGAAATATAAATAATGAACTTTTTCAAAAAGCATTGACTGAGGCGAGTGATGATGTAGCAAAGGGACATCAACTCTCTACAGCATTTAAAAGAACAAAACTTTTTACACCCTTTATGCTTAGAATGATGAGTGTTGGAGAGTCCTCTGGTACTTTAGATTCACAGCTTGATATAATTTCGAACTATTATTATGAAAAAGTTGATTATTATGCTGAAAATATTGGTAAGTTTATTGAACCTGCAATTCTCATCTTTGTAGGTGGCTTTATGGGACTTATTATGATAGGTATTATGGGTCCTATATATGATATGATAGGGAAAATGGCAGGATGAAAACACTTCTTCTTGTGGATGATGATACGGCACTACGCTCGCAGTTTGCTTTTGCACTTGGTGGAAACTATAGAGTTGTTGAAGCAGGCAGCAGAGAGCAGGCTTATAAAATCATAGAAGAAGAGAGTATCGCTATCGCTTTGGTAGATTTAGGTCTGCCTCCTTATGAAAATAGTGATAGAGAGGGACAATCTATCATCTCAAAGCTACTTTTTGAACAGAATTCTAAGGTTATTGTCTTAACAGGTCAGGATAGTCCTACTTATGCACAGGAGCTTATTGAGCTTGGTGTTTTTGACTATCTTCTCAAACCCATAGAAATACCAACACTATTAAGTGCCCTACAAAGAGCTAATTTTTTTATAGAAAATGAGAAAAAGAGAAAGGATGAAAATATCCAACTCTCTTTTAGTGTTGACCCAAAATCAGGACTAAAAGCTTCTTCAGAGGAGGCACAAAAGCAGTTACTTTTAAGCATCTTAAATAAAACTAACTTCAATATCTATCAATCTGCAAAACTACTCAATAGCAGTAGAGAAAATATCTACTACTTTATAAAAAAGTTTCATATAGAGCGTCCTCTTGATTGATAATCTCTTCATCCTTTTTCTCGTTGTAGGACTCACATCTATAGGAGTGATTTATTACTTTAATTATCTCTTAAAACATGTTATACAAGTCCTCATGCAACTAACAACGATACAGAGTGAAAAGTTTGATGATATAGAAGAGTTTATATTTAATGCTAAGAGAATACTAAAAGATATAGGTGTTGAAAATATTTTGTATGAACTTAGTTACTCTGATAAAGAGTTACTCCATACTGAAGTATCAAATACAAGTTTTGCGAAAGTAGAGAAACAGATAAACGATAACTTAGTAAAGGGAAAAGTCTGCTTGGAAGTTAAAACAAATCGTGGAGAGAAGATGATAATTAATAGTATCATTTTAAACATCTTGGTAATGCAGATACTTAACTTTATCCATACAAAAATTCGTATAATAAATGAAAACTTTATTCAGATAGCAAAGATGCAGACCTACATGGCACATGACTTAAAAAATATCTTACAGTTTTTTCAAGTGATGCAGTACAATGTAGATAATATAAAGAGTGATGAAGAGAAAAGTCGGTTTATAGAGTTTTTACAAAACTCTACTGAACCGATAAACCAAAAAGTAAATAAAATTCTGACCATACTTAAAACAAACTCTTTAATGACTTTTGAAAAACATGTCTCAAAAAGTAACTCTTTTGCTTCTTTTTTTGAGCAGTATGCTAAACGTTACTCTTTAAAGTGTAGCATAGAGGGTGATGTCATGACAGATATAAATCCTAATTACCTTCAAACTATTATAAATAATATTCTAGAAAATATCGCAGATAAAAAAGTCCTAGATACTGAGATAGAGATGCATGTGATTATAGAGAAGAGAGAAGATACTTTGAGTATAGAGATAAGAGATAGTGGGACTCCATTTGTAAATATTCAAAAACTGGGAGAACCTTTTTATACAACAAAACAGGAGGGAACAGGTATAGGGTTTTATCAAGTCTATACAGTTATACGGCTTTTAAATGGTACAATGAAGTGTGAAAATAGAGATAATAAACCCTCAATTCTTATAACTTTACCAAAATAGAGTGAGCTTAAAAAAAGCCTTACTACTCTGTGAAGAGTAATAAGGCTATAACTGTAACTATCTATAATATATACAAAATACTAAACTTTGATAAAAGAAGTAAATTTGTCGTTAATAAACATACCAAGTAAGTTGAGAATCTGCGGTATTTGTATAAGCACGATTTGATCTTACATCACCTGTGTTGTAAGTACCATCATCCTCTTTTAAATCTATACCTTTGATAATTTTGTTTGGAACATATGAACCATTTGTCTGAATATAAAAAGGATTTGTAGCTGCTCCACTAATTAAATAATAACTTCCAAAAGGTGTTTTCTTCGCTACAGTTGCAATAGTAGTTTGTGTTGCATCACCAGATATAAGACCATCATCAATTAAGTTTCTCCAAACACAAGTACGTTCAGCTGTATCAACATAACCATTACCATTACCTTGACAAGATTGTCCATTAGCATCATCACCTGGAAATGCCCCATACTTATCTTGATAAGTGTACATAGCAGCAGTAAGGCTTGAAATATCACTATTTAATCTTTTTATTTTAGCATTCTCAATCATTGCTTTACCTTTTAAAACACCACCAAGTAGCAGACCTATAATAACTAATACGATTGAAAGTTCAACCAGTGTAAAACCTTTTTTCATAACAAACTCCTTCAGTTAATTGAAGTGATAATAAATCACTTTCACTGATTATATCGGAAAGTAAAAATTAAAATCAAGATGTAAATTTTTTTTACACCTATCTTTAAAATCTATGTAGTCGTTGAATTAGCTATTTAAAGTATGTTAGTTATTTATAAAGTAAGATTAAAGAAGTAAATTTTTGGATATTTAATTTAAAGGGGGGGGGAGTTATAAAAACCCCAGAAGAGGGATTTAATCAGTAATTAAACTGCAGTTACGTTCTCAGCTTGAGGACCTTTTTGACCTTCGCCAACTTCAAAAGTAACATCTTGACCTTCAGCTAGTGAAACACGTCCACCATTTGGGTTGTTAACTTGACGGAAATGTACGAATACATCAGCTCCACCATTGTTTTGTTCTATGAAACCATAACCTTTTTCGTCGTTAAACCATTTAACTTTACCGTTTTGTAAATCTGCCATTGCATTGCCTTGTGTATAAATATTCACTAAAAAGTTTCTTTTTAGTGGAGTCAAAAATTGGAGAGTCTTTAGGGGTCTAAATGCAATAAGAGCAAAATTTCACACTAAAGATGAACTCGAGCCTCATCTTTCATCGGGGACAGTATATCAGAATAGTTGCAATAAAACAATCAATTAGCAAAATTTACACAAAAGCTTTGAAAATTATCTGATTTTTGGTTGAAATATTACTAATTACTTGTAATTCTGTAGTTGTTAGATGCTTATTTGTAATTGTTTGACTTAGTTTTACTAAAAAAGCATAAGATGAAAAGTCTACACTTTTTTTACCTAATGCAAGTTTTCCTAACTCCTGATATATCTCATCAAGTCCAATGCCTGTTTCATTAGAATAAGTTTGAAGCATAAATGAAAAGAGCTCTTCATTTACATCTATAATATTATGACTAAGTTCTTGGGCTTTTTCAAGCTCTATTCCACGGTTGTATAATGTAATAGCAATTTGATTTGAAATAGAGTTGGATTTTTGTTTAACAGTGGCGTTTAATTCTCTTGGAACTGCTGCACCTAAAGTTAGAGTTGTAGCTAAAAGTGTTAAAGTTAATATGTTTCTAGTTTTCATGAATTATCCTTTAAAAAGATTATCTATAAATAAAGTGTGAATATAATGTATAAATTGCCGATATGGTTACATTAAATCTACATCATATGATTGTAGTATATTGATAAAGAATAAACCTAAAGGAAATATTATGCAAATCTCATCAAATATTGCAAGCACAAATGCTGCAACAAACTCAAATACTGTTAAAACAAATTTTACGGAGAAGTTAAGTAAAGAAGAAGCTTCTGAAATTAGAGCTCAAATTACAGAAAATGCTAATGCTTATGCACTCAAATCTGCTAATATTCAAGGAAATTTAGTCTCTAAAGAAGTTGATTTTGCTGAAGCTTATCAAGACTTTCAATCGTTCTTAGGTGACATAGGCTATGCTGGAAAACCAATAGCTGAACTTTCTCAAGAAGAAGCGGCAGCACTTGTAGCAGATGATGGTATATTTGGAATCTCTCAAACATCTGAGAGAATAGCAAATTTTGTTATCGCAGGAGCGGGTGGAGATGAAGATAGACTTCGTGCAGGTAGAGAAGGAATGCTTCAAGGATTTAAAGATGCTGAAAGAATGTGGGGTGGAGAACTACCAGAGATTTCACAAAAAACTATGCAAGCTGCTTTAGAGATGGTAGATAAAGAGATGCATAGTTTAGGATACTCTATATTAAATCAAGAGGTATAATCAGTTCTTAACCAAAAAAATTATACAATCCTTTTAATAAAATAAAAGGTTGATAATTTGAGCATCTACAGAGAGTACGACATTCGTGGTATATATGAAAAAGAGTTAAATGAGGCGAGTGTTGTTCGTATAGGGTATGCACTTGCATCTAAGATAGAAGGTGAGTATGTAGCTGTTGGTTATGATGCTAGAAGTCACTCTCCTATACTTTTTGAGTATCTTACTCGTGGTCTTAATGCTGGAGGGAAGAAAGTTCTTGGTATGGGACTTGTTCCTACTCCTGTAAACTACTTCACAAACTACCAAGAGTGGAATGGTATAACTCCATCTGCTTCTGTTATGATAACAGGCTCACACAATCCAAGCGAATATAACGGTTTTAAGATTACTATAGATAAAGCACCATTTTTTAGTGAAGAGATCTATGCCCTAGGTCGTGAGTGTGATGCTATGGATATGCCAACTGAAGTAACTCGCGATGTAACTGAAATAGATGCAGTAACTCGTTATGTTGACTTTTTAGTAAATGAAT
>Ga0256826_1000989_pt1 | contig 17661 bp, 17 predicted proteins | sample CV79metaG_FD_185975 | JGI IMG/M metagenome (GOLD analysis project Ga0256826, IMG submission 185975) | Hydrothermal vent microbial communities from East Pacific Rise, Pacific Ocean - CV79 | ecosystem: Environmental > Aquatic > Marine > Hydrothermal vents | place: Pacific Ocean: East Pacific Rise...
AAAATCTATATAATTTCGGCTCAACAACAAAACGTTGAAAGTGGCCCCGTCGTCTAGCGGTTAGGATCCATGGTTTTCATCCATGTTACAGGAGTTCAATTCTCCTCGGGGTCACCACTTATTACAAGCTATCTAGCAACTTACACACCACCCTATAACACTTAGGTGACAAACAATATCTAAATAACTATCAAACGTCACTCTACTCCAAAGCAAATATACAAATACATTCGCCAATTCTAATATCAAGTGCAATTTCCACCTAACTTAACTAGCTAACTTTCGACTAATATATCATGTAAATATGTAACATTCTTGCCCCGCTATTATATATACCCTGTTTTTTGCGAAAATTCTGCCTACTGATAGATATGATATAATGCTAAGTATGAATAAAGAATCAATACTCAACTATCTTACAGATGTTAAAAGCAAGTACCAAAGTGAGGGTTTTTTAATTAAAGCTCTCTTTGGTTCTTACTCTCGTGGTGAAGCCAATGCAGATAGTGATGTAGATATTCTTGTTGAAGCAACTCCTGCTTTTGCAAATAAATATGGGTTCGGTGCTATTGCTCGTATCCATGAGATTCAAGCGGAGCTAAGTAAGGCACTAGGATTACCAGTTGACCTTGCAGATAGCACGGGCATGAGTAAGACAGGAAAGAAGTTCATTATAGACAGAGCAATATATGTCTAAAGAGTCCATCAGTAAAATCTATCTCATCCTAGAGAAGATAGATTATATTCAGCAGATAGTTAAAAACAGCGGTGGCATAACAAAAGCATTAGAAGACTCGATCACACAAAGACCAGCGATATTGATGCACTTAACGGCAATAGCAGAACAGTTTAATAAACTCAAACAATCTCATGCAGATGACATACTAAGTGCCTTTGATAATAATGATATTAAGGGTATGTATGATGTGCGAACATATATCGCTCATGATTATGAAGGTGTTAATCTTGCGTGGATCATTAGAAATGGGTCACCACTTCATCTATAAATAAAACTTTTACTCGGAACATTTATGATAAATATTATTATCACTATACTACTTATTGTATTTCTCTATTTCGCTGTGCGATACTCAAAAGAGCAGATACAAAAATTTGGATTTATTTTTACTCTTATCATAATACTAAAATGGTTTATCGGTATTGTCATCACTTTTTTTGCATTTTACGTTATTTATCTTGCTGGAAACTATATGAAAGAGTATGAGCTATCGGTTGTTTTTAGTCTTCCCATTGGTGTAGTTGCTTGGTTTATACCAATGCACTACATATCTGCTTTTTTTACACACTTAGAAGAAAAATATAAAAAAGTTTAGTTAGTAAACTCTTCTTCGTAGTGCACGTTGGTACATTCTCTGTCTAGGGAGAGTGTTTCCATAGTAACCATCATCTACTGGTGTATCGTCTTGAAACACTGGCATCGCTTTTCCCTTTTTATAGTTGTTTAACTCTCTTTTATCAACGTGGTCACTCTTTTTACTTGAAGCTGTCAGTGTAATAGCTCCACGGGTATACTCATCTTCAGTAATAGTAATACTCCCCGAAGTATTTACTTTCCCAAAAAAAGTAATGTTTACATCTGTGGCATAGATAGTTTTCCAGGTAAGAGTATATGAAAGTTTTTCTTCTACTAAAATACTATCAGCCTTAAAAACTACAATTTCAGGTTTTTTGTCTGTGCTTATATCTACTATGGGTAGTTCATAAGCATTTAAATAAAGAGATGAAAATAAGATAAAAAATAGTTTAAGCATTGTTTTCCTTAATGTGTACAATAGTTTAGAAGTTTCAATTATACATAAATATGTTAGGATAACTTTAAAATCCCCAAGGAGTTTCCTATCGAAGTTGTAAAAAAAGAGCGCTTTGAAGCACTAGATGTACTACGTGGACTCACGATGGTAATTATGGCCTTAGACCACTCTCGTGATTTTTTTTCTTTAGGTGTGGTTCTTTCTGCTCCAACAGATATATACCTTAGTAATATGGAGATTTTTTTAACTCGCTGGATAACTCATTTTGCTGCACCTGTTTTTATATTTTTAGCGGGTATAGGTCTTTTCTTCGCCTCAGGTCGTAGAAGTAAGTCTGAGCTCGCTTATCTTGCATTTACACGTGGAATTTGGCTTATATTTTTAGAGTTAACAGTGGTAGGGTACTTTTGGACATTTTCAACAGATTTTTATTATAACCCTAAGGTTGCAGTACTCTTTGCTATTGGGGTAGCTATGATAGGGATGTCTCTTCTTGTTTATCTTCCTAAATGGCTCATCGGTATTATTGCTGTAGTTATACTAGTTGGACACAATGCCGCAGATGCTCTAACCCCCGCACTCTTTGGTGATTATGCTTGGATGTGGTATTTGGCACATGTTCCAGGGCTTATCCACGTTGGAGAGATAGAAGTGAGAGTCGTCTACCCACTTGTACCATGGATAGGGGTTATGGCTTTAGGCTATCTTTTTGGGCCAGTTACAAAAATGTTGAGAATTCAGAGAAAAAAGATTTTTCTTCTTTGGGGGCTTGCTTTTTTCCTTTTGAGTTTAGTTTTACGATGGAACAATATCTATGGTGATGCAAGAGTTTGGTCGATGCAAGATACTTTAGAGCACTCTATTATGAGCTTTTTAGATTTTACAAAGTACCCACCATCACTTATATTCTTACTCTTTTTTATAGGCTTTGCAATGATTTTAATGAGTCTTTTTGATAAGTCACTTGGAGCATGGTCTCAACCATTTAAAAACTTTGGTCAAGTTCCTTTTTTCTTCTACATATTCCATATTCCAATTTTACATATTGGAGGTATTGTTTTAGCTCTTGTCGTATTTAATGATGCAACGTGGTTAACTCAGATACCTATTGGTCCTACACCAGAAGGTTATAGCTATGGCTTTGATCTTCTGCCAACATACATAGCTTGGGTAGTGGTTGTTGTTATGTTATACCTTCCAAGTAAATGGTTTGCAGAGTTAAAATCTAGACGAAAAGATTGGTGGTTGAGTTACTTTTAATGAAGGGCATAGTTTATTGGTACATGCAGTGTTAAAGCCTCTTTGGGCTTTGGAAAATCTCCACTAAGGTCATTTATGGTTTTTGTTGCTGCTCGTGTTAAGATTTTACTTCTTGAAGAAGTGACTTTGACATACTCTATAGTTCCATTTGTGAGAAGTTTAAACTTTACCATTACTTCACCCGTAATACCACGTTTACGAGCACTTCTTGGGTAGTAAAGATTGTCACGAAGAAGTCTCACTATCTTTTTGAGATTTTTATCTAAGTAATCTTTTTCTAACCTTTTTGATTTTTGAGCTTGAGTCTCTCTGGGTACTTGTTTAAAAACTTTTTGAACTACAATCTCTTCTTCTATTATAGGAGTGGGGGTGGGTTCTACCTTTTGCTCTACTAGTTTTTTTGGTACTTTTTTTACTAAAGGAATTACTTTTTTCTTTGGTTTAGGCTTTGGCTTGATTTTCTTTTTAAAAATCTTTTTTTTAGGCTTTTTTTTCGGTTTAGGTTTAGGCTTTTCTATCTTTTTTGGAGGTGGTGGAGGCACGACTTTTGGTTTTTCTACAATAGGTTCAATTTTTTTGGGAATAACTTTTGGCTCTTGTAGGTGACACATCTTCAAGCATATTTTTTTCTCTTCCTCTTTTTTTTTCGCAGGCCAGTTCTGCCAAACTAGAAACACAAGGATGACTAATGCAGTATGAAGCATTAGTGATGCAAAAAGAGATTTTGAGTGTCGTATCATAAAGAGGATAATATCAAATTATATGTTACATAAGTGTTAACCTAGATCAAGCCTAGGCTAATACTTTTTAGATAGAACGTTTAAATTCAGGATAGGCTTCAACACCACACTCATTAACATCCATACCTTCGAGTTGTGCATCATCTTCTGCTCTAAATACAGAAATTTTATTAATAACATAAAGAACAACAAAAGAGCTAGTAAAGGCAAATACTGCAACAACTACAACACCTTTAAGCTGTGCCATAAAAGAGATGTCACTTACAAAAATACCAACAGCAAGAGTCCCCCAAATACCATTTACCAAGTGAACTGAGAGTGCTCCAACAGGGTCATCTAGCTCTAGTTTATCAAAAACAGGTACTGCAAATACAACTAAAGCACCACCAATAAGACCAATAAGTATTGGAGTATAAGCATCATACAAATCAGGTCCGGCTGTAATTGCTACAAGTCCACCAAGTGCACCATTTAATATCATTGTAATATCGAAGAGTTTATATCTCGCATACATGATAATTCCAGCGATAATTGCACCTGCTAAACCAGCTGTATTTGTATTCATAATTGTTTTTGCTACTGCATTGGCATTTTCAACAGAAGAGATGCTTCCAACAGAACCACCATTAAATCCAAACCAACCTATCCAGAGTAAAAATGCTCCTAATACAACTAGAGGAATATTTGATGCAGGGATCACTCTTACTTTTCCGTTTTTATATCTTCCACGACGTGGTCCCATAATAAGGATAGCAGCTAAAAGAGCCCATCCACCAGTTGAGTGAATAATAGTTGAACCTGCTAAATCATACATATCTATATCTAAAAATGTACCCGCTATCATATCTGCACCCCAGCCAATATTTACAACTGTAGGGTAGATGATTCCACCCATGATTACAGCAAAAATAGCTAAAGGGATAATACGAACACGTTCACTTACTCCACCACTCATAATATTGATAGTTTTACCAACAAATGCCATTTGGAACATAAATGCAGCCCATTTACTCATGGAATCATTCTCCCATGAGCCAAATGCTAGGTCATACCCTATAAGTAAAAATGCAAGTGATGCTACTGCATAAATCATTACATTTATGGTCAGTACAGATGAGACATTTTTTGTTCTTACTAAACCAGCTTCAAGCATAGCAAAGCCTGGTACCATAAATATAATGAGCACCATAGAAAAGAGTGCAAAGAAAGTGTCAATGATGTATTTAAAATCAGCTTCTAACATGAGAATATACCTTTTTGTAGTCAATAAAGGTAATGTTAGCTAAAAAAATTATATTAAAAATTAAATGAGGTTTTTAAAAAGATTCTACACTCTTAAAGAGTGTAGAGTTGGGAAGATTTGAAACTACTAAAGCATTTATTTTTAAAAAAGTAAGCTTTAGTGCCTCAGCGGCTAGCGCAATAAAAGGGACAAGTTCCTTTTATGTAATAAATTAGATAGCCTCGATATCAGTTTCACCAGTTCTAATTCTGATGATTTGTTCGATGTCACTTACGAAAATTTTACCATCACCGATTTTACCAGTTCTAGCAGCTTCAACAATAGTAGATGTTACTTGATCAACATCTTTGTCATCAACAATCATCTCCATTTTAATTTTTGGTAAAAAGTCTACAACATACTCAGCACCACGGTAAAGTTCACTATGACCTTTTTGACGACCGTAACCTTTTACTTCGCTAACAGTCATACCTTCAATTCCTATTTCAGCTAGTGCGTCTTTCACATCTTCTAGTTTAAAAGGTTTTATAATTGCTTCTACTCTTTTCATATTTATATCTCCAGATATTTTATTTTTGTATTGTATCATATTTATACATTCCCAAGACGAAGCTTAGGAATGAGATAATAGATTATATATTTAAAGCTTTTTCACCGTGAACTACTTCATCAAGACCACGTGCTTCAGTCTCTTCATCAACACGTCCACCACCTGTAAGTGCAGAAGCTATAAAGAATACGATTGCAGTAGCAATACCTGAATAAACTATAGTTAAACCAATTGCAGAGAATTGTGCAACTAATTGGCTCATCATGTTGTAATCATCTGCCATTGCATAATCAGCGATGAAGATTGCAGTTGCAACTGAACCCCAGATACCAACAAGACCATGAATCCAGAATGCATCTAAAGAGTCATCTACTTTAAACATTGTTTTAAGTTTAGAAACACCATAAAAACCTAAAGCACCACCAACAAGGCCGATAATAATCGCACCTTCAACACCAGCAGAACCTGAAGCAGGAGTAATAGCAACAAGACCAGCTACTGCACCAGAGGCAGCACCAACGAGTGTAGCTTTTTTGTAAACTAACCACTCAACAAGTACCCAACCGATTACACCAAGAGATGCAGCAACATTTGTTACAAGGAATGCGGATGCAGCAACACCGTCAGCAGCAACTTCAGAACCAGCATTGAAACCGAACCAACCGAACCATAGTAGAGCAGCACCAAGTGTTACAAGGATTGGAGAGAAAGGCTTAATAGCAACTTTTCCATAATCTTTTCTACGTCCAAGTATCATAGCTACAACAAAACCAGCTACACCAGCATTTAAGTGAACTACAGTACCACCAGCAAAATCCATTTCACCAAAGTTAAATGTAGTTGAGTTACCACTCCATGCCCAGTGTGTGATAGGTGCATAAACAACAACTACCCATAGAGCAGCAAAGATTAAAAATGTTGAGAATTTAACTCTCTCGATCATTGAACCAGATGCAATTGCAACAGCAATTGCAGCAAATGTACCTTGAAAAGCTACAAAAAGAAGCTCGGGAATTGTTCCACTTAAGCTATCAGCTGTAATTCCTGATAACATAACCTTACCGGTACCTATTAAGTCTCCATCACCAAATGCAACAGAGTAACCAATTAATACCCATACTAGAGTACCAACAGCATAAGAACCTAAACTCATACCTATAGTATTAAGCACATTTTTACTTCTTGTCAGTCCACCGTAGAACAGTGCTAACCCCGCAGGTGTCATTAACATTACAAAAGCCGTAGCAACTAGCATCCAAGCAGTATCACCGCTATTTAAAGTGTCTTCAGCAAATGCAAATGTTGGCAATGCTAATAGAGCGAGAAAAAATCTCTTCATTATTTATCCTTATAGTTTAACTGCTCAAAGTATACAAATTAACTGCTACTATTCTATTAAAATAGTGATTAATTTTTAATCACTATTAAATTTTTTTAATAAATACCGATTTAATTTTAGATTAGGTACAATAATTTAATTAAGGATGTAAATGGACTTTCAAAAGATTTATCAGTATTCAAAAAATTTAACAGTTTTGTATGTTGAGGATGATGAAGTGCTTAGAAATGCGACACTTGAGGCTATCGAAGATTATTTTTTAAAAGTAGATGTAGCAGAAAATGGACAGCTAGCACTCAATAAATACATAAATTATCATCAAAAGAAGAGTTTATATTACGATTTAATAATCACAGATATAAGAATGCCAGTAATGGATGGTTTGAATTTTATTAAAGATATATATAAAATATATAAAGACCAGAGTGTAATTGTTGTATCGGCTTATAATGAGTCAGATAGATTAACAGATTTAATTAATATTGGAATTTCACACTTTCTGATGAAACCGATAGCATTTGATAAACTTAAAAATACACTCTATCAAAGTTGTAGAAATATTAGTAATCATAAAGAAGTAATTGAGCAAAGAAAAGAGTTAGAAAATATAAACAAAAATTTAGATGCGAAAGTTAAAGCTTTAGCAAAAGAGATTCTTTTTGTTCAAAAGATCTCTATTGAAACTATTGCAAATATGGTAGAGAGTTATGATGATGAGACAGGGACACATATTAAAAGAATAGAGGGTTATACCTCTCTTTTGTTGGATGAAGTTCCAGTATCTAATGATTGTCCTCAAGAGTTAAGGATAACCGTACCTTTTGCTTCACTTCTTCATGATATAGGTAAGTTAATGATTCCTAAAGAGATACTTACTAAAAAAGGACAACTTGATAGAGATGAGTTTAAGATAATAAAAACACATGCAAAATTGGGAGGAGAGGTTTTGCAAAAAGCTAACACTACCTTTAGAGATAGCTTTAACAAAGATAGTTACTTGAAAATTGCAAGTGAAATTGCTATGTATCATCATGAAAAGTGGGATGGTTCAGGTTACCCTGAAGGCTTAAAAGAGAAAAATATACCAAAATGTGCAAGAATTGTAGCAATAGCAGATGTTTATGATGCTCTTCGAAGTAAAAGAGTTTATAAAGATGCTTTTACTCATGAGAAAGCTGTTTCAATTATAAAAAGTGAGAGAGAAAAAAGCTTTGATCCTGAACTTGTAGATATTTTTTTAGGACTTAGCCAAGAGTTTAATGAAGTCTTTACTAGGTTAAGTTAAATGTTTTACGAGTTTTATAGTTATTTAAATAGACTCTTTCGACTCTCTTTTAAAGATAAACAAGTTGAAGAGAAATTTCAAAAAGCCTATATTAAAGATAATGTTTCTCAAAATATTATTGCTGTAAAAATAGCTTTTATTACTTATGTGTGTTACTATTTTATAGCTTATTATGTAACACCAGAAGATTTTTTGTTTAATGCAATATTTACATTGCCAATACCTTTAGTGCTCTCGATAGTTTTTATAACGAAGATAAATGAAGAAAATTTAAAAGAGAACTATCTTTTTACACTGTTTATTTTTGCTATTGGTATAGGCTACCCTCCTGTAATGAATATAGCTATAACAGAACACTATCAACAACTCTATATTACAAATTTTATGTTACCCATCTTTGCCTCTTTTGTGATGTACGGAGCACCTTTTGTTATTCCTCTACTTAGTATAGGAGTACTTTTAATTGTTTTCTTAATTACACTCATGATTTTTCCTGTAGATATGTCTACATTAATATATTATATTTTTTTAATTGTAGTTACATTTATGATTTCTACAATAAGTGGATACTTAATAGAAAAAGGAAAAAGAAAGAATTACTTGGCTGTTTTTATACAAGAGGATTTAAATACACAACTTAAATTAGAACAAGAAAAAAATGCAAAAAAAGAAAAACTACTTCAGCAACAAGCACGTTTAGCTCAAATGGGAGAGATGATAAGTATGATAGCTCACCAATGGCGACAGCCACTAGGTGCTATTAGTAGTACAATTATATCAATACAAAATAAAAGAGAGAGTGGTAGGTTAAATTTAGATGAGAAAGAAGATAGAGAAAAATATTTTGAGTTTACATCTATAAGATTGAAAAATATTGATGGATATGTGCAAGTTCTCTCTTCAACTATTGATGATTTTCGAAACTTCTTTAAACCAAATAAAGAGAAAGAGGTTGTTAGTTTAAGTACTCCAATTACAAGAGCTCTGTATATTGTAGAAAATGCATTAAAAGCTAAAAATATTAAACTCTTAAGTGTTATAGAAAATGATGATGAAGTTTTGATGTACCAAAACGAGATGATGCAAGTTATCCTCAATATAGTAAAAAATGCAGAAGATAATTTTTTAGAAAAAAGAGTAGAAAATCCTCAAATATTTATAATAACTAAAAAAGAGCAAGAGAGGTTTATTATCTCCATTACAGATAATGGAGGTGGTATCGCTTCTGATATTTTACCTAAAATCTTTGATCCTTATTTCTCAACAAAAGATGAGAAAAATGGTACTGGTCTAGGGTTGTATATGTCTAAAATAATGGTTGAGGAGCACAACAACGGTAAACTGAATGTTAAGAATATTGATAATGGTGTCTGTTTTAGTATTGAACTAAGAGTAGAAACATGATTAAAGTATTAAAAACACTAGAGTATAATAAGCAACTTATTGAGATGCTACTTAGAGCTAAAGCAGGAGCAATAGCAGTCAATATACTTGGACCCCTCTTTTATTTTTATGTATTTTATGGAACGATAGATATTAAAATTTTATTTGCTTTTATCATCATTCAAACTATTGTTTTTTTATTTCGGGTTGTTGCTGGTTGGAAACTTTCTAAAAGTATTGAGCATGATTCTAAGAAGAAGATGAACCAAGTTTTAAAAAAATATCTTTATTATATATATACAAGTGCATTTTTATGGGGTTTATCTAGTATATTTACTCTTCTCTATGGGAGTGAATTACAGGTTCTTGTTATAATCGCTATGATTTTTGTAATGCTTGCTGGTTCATTAGCTACATTAACTCCTATATACCATGCAGTATTTGTATTTATTACAACTATTATTTCATTTTTTGTTTTCTCTTTAGTCTTTATAGGGGCGAATGAGACATACTACTTAATTACTATCTTCATCATTGTTTTTTACTTTGTGGGTATACAAGGGGCATATAAAATTTATGGCTCTATGAATGATTCTATTACAAAGAGTGATAAGATTAATTTTTTAAACTATGAACTTAAAGAGAGAGTGCGAATAGCGGTAGAGGAGACCAAAAGTAGAGAAAAACTTTTACAAGAGCAGACCCGTTTAGCACAAATGGGAGAGATGATTAGTATGATAGCACATCAGTGGCGTCAACCATTAGGTGCTATTAGTAGTTCGGTTATCTCTATTCAAACTAAAAAAGCAAGTGGAAAATTTAATTTAGAACAAGCAAAAGAGAGAGGTGAGTATTTCGAATTTTCAGATGCAAAACTCAAAAATATTGATGAGTATGTGCAAGTTCTCTCTTCAACTATAGATGATTTTCGAAATTTTTTCAAACCAGATAAAGAGAAAGAATTTGTAGATTTGAATATTCCAATTCATAGAGCATTAACAATTGTTACAAACTCTTTATGTGCTAAAGATATTGAAGTTATAACTCATCTTGAGAGTAATAATAAAATAATGATGTATCCTAATGAAATGATGCAGGTTATTCTAAATATACTCAAAAATGCAGAAGATAACTTTATGGAAAAAAAGATTAAAAATGCCAAAATTATGTTTAATACTAAACAGCTTAATAATCAATGTATAATATCTATATGTGATAATGGAGGAGGCATCTCTGATGAGATTTTAGGAAATATATTTGATCCTTACTTCTCAACAAAACATGAGAGAAATGGTACTGGACTTGGTCTATATATGTCTAAAACAATGGTAGAAGAACATCATAGTGGTAAATTAGATGCGGTTAATATAGAAGATGGTGTCTGTTTTAAAATTGTATTGGACTTGCCTCATGAATAATGAATTTAGAGAGAATATTTTAAAAATTTTATTTTTAATTGGAGGATTTTCTTCTGTTGTTAACTTACCAATTTTATATCAAATAAATGTTCTTTTTGCATCTATGGTTTTAATCTTTTCTATACTCTATCTTTATCTCTACTTTCAAATAAAAAAGAAGTTAATTTCATATGAAAAAGCTTCTAGTAGTGGGCTGTTAATTCTCTTTATCCAGACGTTGAATATTCCTCTTTATGCAGGAGTTGAAACTTTTTTTCTACCTTGGATGTTGATTTTTCCTATGGTTGTGTTTACTCTTAAAGAGAGTGGCTATGCTCTAAAGTATTGTGGAATGATGATTGTAGTTTTTATAATTATGTTCTTGAGTGGAGTGCTTCATAACAGTTATACTCTTTATAATCTTTTACCCTTTATACTATTATATAGTACATTTGTGATTATTTTTTACTATATAAATGAGAATGTAGCCAATAAAGAGAAACTTCTAAGTCAACAGTATGAACAGCTTCAAGAGATGAATGCTTCACTCAACCTAAATATAAAGAGAGCAACTTATGATTTAGAGTTGAAAAATATGCATCTACAAGAATCTAATGAAAATTTTCAAAATGTTTTAGACACTACAATGGAGATGATAGTAATATTTGGAGATGACAGAAAAGTACTTGATATAAATCAATCGGGTGTTTTAATGCTTGGATATGAGAAAAAAAGTGAGATTATTGGTCGAAGTATTGTAGAATTTATTCTTCCGCGTGACTTAGCCAAAGTTCAAGATGCTTTAAAAAAGGATGAGGTCGAACCATATGAATTAACACTTTTAAGTAAAGATAATAAAGAGATGCAGATGCTCAATAGGGCTAGAAATATTATTGTAGATAATAAAAAGGTTAGAATGTCAACTCTTTTAGATTTGTCAGAAATTAAACATAAAGATAAACTTCTTCAAGAACAGACACGGCTTGCTCAAATGGGAGAGATGATTAGTATGATAGCACATCAGTGGCGCCAGCCTCTTGGTGCTATAAGTAGTTCAGTGATTTCTATTCAAACTAAAAAAGTAAGTGGAAAATTTGATTTAACACAGAAAGAAGAGAGAGATGAATATTTTAATTTTTCAGATACTAGACTTGAAAACATTAGTAAATATGTACAGATACTTTCTTCAACTATAGATGATTTTAGAAATTTCTTTAAACCAGAAAAGCAGAAAGAGAGAGTAAACCTTACCTCACCTATAAAGAGAGCTTTAGGTATAGTAGAAGAGTCCATGAAATCGAAAAATATTACGATTAGTATAGATTTTAATATTGATAAAAAAGTAACTATCTATCAAAATGAGATGATGCAAGTCTTTTTAAATATACTTAAAAATTCAGAAGATAGTTTAGTGGAAAATATGAGTAGAAATGCACAGATAAAAATAGAAACAAAAGAAGTGGGAAAATACTATTTAATTTCAATAAGTGATAATGGGATGGAAATTCCAGATGAGGTACTAGTAAAGATTTTTGATCCCTATTTTTCAACTAAAGACAAAAAGAATGGAACAGGTCTTGGACTTTATATGTCAAAAATCATAGTCCAAGAACATAATGCTGGAATATTAAAAGCCTTCAACATAGAAGGTGGAGTCTGTTTTGAAATTTATTTAGAGAAGGAGGAAAATGTATAGTTTTAGCGATATATATAAATACTCAAAAGATTTAAATGTTCTCTATGTAGAAGATGACATAGCCATGTTGAATTCTAGTAAAGACATCTTTGAGAGTTATTTTGTAAGAGTAGATACTGAGATGGATGGTCTTGACGGTTTAGAAAAATATACAGCCTATAAAAAAGAGACATCTCAATTTTATGACTTAGTAATTACTGATATACATATGCCAAATATGAATGGTCTTGAGATGATTCAGCATATAAAAAGGGTTAATAGGGGACAAAATATTATTGTTATATCAGCACATGATGATTCAACTGAACTCATTGCCCTTATTAGAGAAGGTGTCTCTAACTTTATTACTAAACCTATAAATAATACACAGTTACTAAAAACACTCTATAAGTCATCTTATGAAATATATAATGAAAAGATGAAAAATGAATTTGTGATTAGTCAATCAAAACTGGTTTCTATGGGTGAGATGATAGATGGGATTGCACATCAATGGTTAACCCCAATAACACTTATACAAGCTCATTCAGATACATTAGAGATGGATATTGAAGATGGAGAGTTAAGTAAACAGAATGTTTTAGAATGTATAGGTAAACAATCCATTCAGATAGAACATCTCATTGAAACACTCAATGAATTCAGATCATTTTTTAAGCCATCAAATAAGTTAGAAGTGTGTAAGTTTGAGAATTTACTCAATGCAACATTAGTACTTTTAAAAGAGAAATTGATTTTTCATGCAATAAATGTAGAGATATTCGCATCAGATAATTTACAGATACAAGTGGTTCCAAATGAATTTAAGCATGTACTTATAAATATTATCAATAATGCAATTTATGAGTTTCAAAATAGAAAAATTTCAGAGCCTAAACTAATGATAAATAGTTATTTACAAGAGAAGAGTGTAGTACTAGAGATAGTTGATAATGCAGGTGGAATTTCAAAAGATGTTATTGACAAAATATTCCAAAATAATTTTACGACAAAAGAGGATAACGGAAGTGGTATGGGTCTCTATTTAGTTCAATTAATATTAGAGAAAATAAATGCAAAAATTGAAGTACAAAATGTACTTAATGGAACAAAATTTACAATAAGGTTGCATAGAGTTTAAGCACAGCTTTTTACAAATAAAGCCCTTTATAATTCACATATATAAAAACTTCTTCTTTGATTTTTCTATATGTAATGTTTCTTAAGGGAAATTTAGCTATTATAAATGAATTTTATTTTAAAAATACTAGGGTGTTTTAAATGAGCGATTTGCTAAACAATGACAATATACAAACTATAAATATAGAAGAGACTCTCCAAAACTCTTATCTTGATTACTCGATGAGTGTAATTGTAGGACGTGCCTTACCAGATGTAAGAGATGGACTTAAGCCTGTGCATAGACGTATACTTTATGCGATGGATAAACTAAGCCTCTCTCATGGTGCTAAGTACAAAAAATCAGCTCGTATAGTTGGTGATGTAATTGGGCAGTACCATCCACATGGTGATAACTCTGTTTATGATGCATTAGTTCGTATGGCCCAAGATTTTTCAATGAGAATGGAACTTGTAGATGGCCAAGGTAATTTTGGTTCTGTTGATGGAGACTCTGCGGCAGCTATGAGATATACGGAAGCTCGTATGACTAAGTATGCAGGAGAACTCCTTAAAGACTTAGATAAAAACACTGTAAATATGACAGATAACTACGATGGTACTACTAAAGAGCCAGATGTAATGCCTACTCGTGTTCCAAACCTTCTTATAAATGGTTCATCAGGAATCGCAGTTGGTATGGCTACAAATATTCCTCCACATAATCCTACCGAAATTATGAATGGACTTAAAGCACTTTTAGCAAATCCAAATATTGAACTTGCAGAAATTATGGAGCACATTAAAGCACCAGACTTTCCAACGGGTGGTATAATTTTTGGTAAAAAAGGTATTACAGAGGCTTATGAGAGTGGACGTGGTCGTATAAAAGTTCGTGCTAAAACACATATAGAACAGATTGCTAAAAAAGAGGTCATTGTTATAGATGAACTTCCATACCAAGTGAATAAATCTCGCCTTATCGAAAATATTGCAAATCTTGTTAAAGATAAGATGATAGATGGTGTTTCACTTATTCGTGATGAGTCAGACCGTGATGGTATGCGTGTTGTTATTGAGCTTAAACGTGATGCGATGAGTGAAATCGTTCTTAACAACCTTTTTAAGCAGACTAGTATGCAGACCACGTTTGGTATTATTATGCTCTCTATTTTAAACCAAGAGCCTCGTATATTTGGAATCATAGAAATCTTAAAACATTTCATTAATCACCGTAAAACAGTCATTATTCGTCGTACAATTTTTGACCTTGAAAAAGCAAAAGCTCGTGCCCATATCTTAGAAGGTCTTAGAAAAGCAATAGACATTATTGACAAAGTTATTAAGACTATTCGTGCTTCAGAAGATGAAGAAGATGCAAAATTTAACCTAGTATCAGAGTATGACTTTAGTGAAATTCAAGCAGCTAGCATAGTTGCTATGAGACTTGGAAGATTAACTGGTCTGCAGATTAAAAAAATTGAAGAAGAGTTAGCTGAACTAGTAGCACTCATCGAGTACTTAGAGTCAATTTTAAAAAGTGAAGTTGTTCTAAACGGTATCATTCAAGAAGAGTTCGACGAAGTAGCCGCTATCTATACGGATAAACGTCGTACAGAGGTTGAAGATGATTATGATGACATTGACATCGAAGATTTAATCCCGAATGAACCAATGGTTGTTACTATTACTCACAGAGGGTATATTAAGCGTGTACCTCTTGCATCTTACGAGAAACAAAAACGTGGTGGTAAGGGTAAAACAGCTGTTACTACTTATGAAGATGACTTTATAGAGAACTTCTTTACTTGTAACACTCACGATACTCTACTCTTTGTTACAGACCGTGGTCAACTACACTGGCTCAAAGTTTACCGTATTCCAGAGGGAAGTAGAACTGCTAAAGGTAAGGCTGTTGTGAACCTTATAAATCTTGTAGCGGATGAAAAAATTAGAGCTATCATTCCAACAACTGACTTTAGTGAAGACAAAGGTCTTGTTTTCTTCACAAGAAATGGTGTTGTTAAACGTACTAACCTGAGTGAATTTTCTAATATTAGAAGTAATGGTGTTAAAGCGATTGCTCTTGATGATGATGATGCACTTATTACTGCAAAAATTGCAAATCAAGATATTAAGTACCTTTTCATAGTTACAAAATATGCTCAATGTATTAAGTTTGAGATAGAAAAAACTCGTGAACAGGGACGTAATACTCGTGGTGTTCGTGGTATTAAGTTTAAACATGAAGGAGATGTAGTAGTTGATGCTAATATTATTGCAAATGATGAGCAAGAGATTCTTATGATCGCAGAAAAAGGTATTGGTAAACGTACGGATGCTGGGGAGTATAGACTTACAAACCGTGGTGGTTCTGGTGTAATAGCTATGAAAATGACTGCAAAAACTGGTAAAAATATCATCGGTTGTCTTATGGTAGATGAAGAGATGGATATGATGGCACTTACAAAAAGCGGTAAAATGATACGTGTAGATATGCAGACTATCTCTAAATCAAGCCGAAATACTTCTGGTGTTTATATTGTCAAAGGTGACGATGTAGCATCGATTTCTCGCTGTCCAAAAGAGGAAAAAGATGAAGATGTTGAGGTCTGTGAAGATGTTACTACAGAGCAAGGCACTTTAGAACTGGAATAACTTTTGCTTGAATCTTTAAATATATTAAACATTAGACACACTATAGTGTGCTCTAGTAAGGATACCTTATGAAATATTCTCTACTTTTTGCTATATTTTTTAGCTTAACTACATCTGTAATAGCAGGTGAGACACCACCAGCCATGGCAAATTGCCAAACAGCAGAGTGTACTAAACCTTTTGTAGTACCTGCAAAAGAGAAGATGCTACATAAAAAATCAGACCTACGCATTAGTGTAACGGGTCAAGGTGTGGCACCGCTCAATACTACTTCACCTGCACAAGCATATGCACTTGCTAAACGTGCTGCTGTTGGTGATGCATATAGACTTATTGCTGAAAAAGTTAAAGGTGTTCGTGTAGATGGACAAGATTTAATTAAAAACATGATGGTACAAAAATCATCTGTAAGAACTTCAGTCAATGCAATGGTTAGAAATGCCAACATAGTAGAGACAACTTTTAAAGATGGTTTATGCGAAGTAGAGATGGAAATCATACTTTCACACACACAGTTCTCTTATTAATCTTCTTCTCTTCACTAGCACTAAATGCTAGTGAATTTCTTATCTCCTACCGTTATGTTCTCAAAGATGCCATACTTTATAATGAAACATTAGATATATCGCAGGCTATGAAAAAGTGTAGGGGAACAGCCCAAAAATCACTATTTTTAGAACATCACAATAAAAAAAACATAAGAGATATTCTCTCCATTAATTCTGAAGAGTTTATAGAATTCATCCATAAGTTAGGGCTTGATGTAGCACATAGAGGTGAAACTATCAATATGCAAAATTCTTCAACTACAATTCTAACACTCAAAACTACCTGTTTCAAAGTCGATATTAACGAAAATTTCGCTATAATCGCACCTTTAAAATAAGGGTTGGCAGAAGTGAAAATAGCGATAGTTGAAGACGATATTAACATGAGAAAATCTCTTGAAATCGCTATGGGCGATTATAAAGAGTTTGAAGTTATTACCTTCAAGAGTGCAGTAGATGCACTTAAAAAGCTAGATGATAGCTTTGACTTAGTTATAACCGATATAAATATGCCAAAAATGGATGGTATAGAGTTTGTTAAAACTCTTAACGGTCGTTTTGAAGTTATTATAATGACTGGCAATGCAACTCTCACTCGTGCTATTGAGTCAGTTCAGCTTGGAGTAAAAGATTTTTTACTCAAACCCTTTGATGTTGACACTCTTGTTGAAGCGATTCAACGTGAAGATAGA
>Ga0256826_1000990_pt1 | contig 17652 bp, 17 predicted proteins | sample CV79metaG_FD_185975 | JGI IMG/M metagenome (GOLD analysis project Ga0256826, IMG submission 185975) | Hydrothermal vent microbial communities from East Pacific Rise, Pacific Ocean - CV79 | ecosystem: Environmental > Aquatic > Marine > Hydrothermal vents | place: Pacific Ocean: East Pacific Rise...
AAGTTGGAATTTCTGCATTATTAAATAAGAATAACATTGCAACAGCTAAGAATGTAGCAATATAATACCAAACTGATACATATAATGTTCTTTCTCTTCTAATTCCAATCATTCCAAAAATAGCAACTCCCCAAAGAACCCACCAAACTACAACCATTAAATCTAATGGCCATTCTAATTCTGCATATTCTTTAGATGTTGTAATACCACTTAAAAGTGTTACTACTGCTAATAGAATAGTGATTAAGTAAATAGCAAAGTGTAACTTAGCTACCCCCATTAAAAATGGTGATTCTTTTAAAGACACCTTTAAAACTCTTTGACCTACGTAGTACCATGTTGCGAACACACCACTAACTGTAAATCCAAAAATAACTGCACTTGTATGTAGAGGTCTAAGTCTACTAAATGTACCATATTCTCCTGCTAGATTACTCAATTCTGGAAAAGCTAACTGAAAAGCGATAAGAACACCGATAGTCATCCCAATTAAACCAAAAACGATTGATGTAAATGTGAAAGCTTTAGAAATTGAATAATCATATTCAATACTAGTATTGTTTTGCATTATATTTCTCCTTTAATTTTAAGCAAAGATAGTTATTCTATAAATATTTTATAGAATATCTAACACTGTAATCAACATTTTAGATAAAACTTCTTTAACTTATGCTGAATAAACATAATTTGATAACATAATATTATAATTTTAGTTTATATTAAGCTTTAAATATAATTTAATTGAATGATTATAATTAATCTAATCTTAAGAAATGTAATACTATAATTCTCTTAAATAGATTAGGAGTTTATTATGAACACATTTATAAAAGTAGCTATAAGCGTTTTAAGTATATCAATATTTTTTACAGCTTGTAATCAAAACACTATTGTAATACCCAAAGAAAAAGCTAGTACCAATGTTATAAATATATCACTAAATGATGCTATATTATCTTTAGCTAATCAATTATCTACAAATAATAAACTTCAAACAGCAGATACTGGAACAATTACATTAACATCATTTGTTGATTTAAGAAAATTAAACAAGACAAGCCAATTTGGAAGAGTTTTAGGTGAATCATTATTTTCTGAATTATTTATAAGAGGATTTAATGTAACTGATTTTAGAGGACAAGATGCTATTTCTGTTAATAAGACTGGTGAATTCTTTATAACTAGAGATATTAGCAAATTAGCAAGCGAAGTTTCTAATACATACATATTAGTAGGAACATATTCAAAAATAGACCAAAATGTAATTATAAATGCAAGAATCGTTGATAATAAAACAGGAAAACTAGTAACAAGTGCAAGAGCAATGTATGCTAATGATGACTGTAGTTTATTTGGAACATGTAATAATATAAGAAGAAAAATAAAAATAGTACCAGAACAATCAAAAATGCAAATGATATCTACAAATACTGTTCATCAAAAAATTAAATTCTAACAAATTAATTACTCTTTATAATCATTTAATTGCCTTTAAGATAAAATGTTTTTTAACAATTATCTAAAAGGTTATAAATGAAACTACTCCTAGTATTAATCCTATCAATTTTTATTTTCACTAGTTGTACTCAAAATAGAAATAATATCAATAAAAAATACAAACATATTCGTTTATCACTTTTTCAAGACAACGTCTATGATAGTTTAGATTCATCAATAATAGAAATATCAAAACAACTATTAGTAAATATGCCTAATAATAAAATAGTAAATAATAAAATTGCTATTACTTCATTTGTAAATTTAGATAAACTTAAAGAAACATCATCATTTGGTAGAGTTATTGCAGAAAGTTTAATAAATGATTTACATATTAAAAGATTTAAAATATTAGAATTTAGACAGCAAACTTCAATTTCAGTTGATAGTAGTTCATCAGATAAAACTGGAGAGTTCATACTTACTAGAGATACACAAAAAATGACAAATGAAATTCCAGGATCATTATTATTAGTAGGAACATACACAGTACTTCAGGATAATCAAATTGTAATAAATGCAAGAATAGTTGATAATACATCTTTAGATGTTATTAGTACCGCAAGAGTTATATTATCTGATTATAATACATGTAAAAGATTTAACCTTTGCAGAAGAACAACAGAAATTTGTCTTACTAAAGAAGGCTTGCATTGTAAACCGCAAGCAATATCTACTAGTTTTAAAAAGATTAAAGAAGATTGTAACACGTTCAATTGTATAAAAAATGAAAGAAAAAACCTATACTAATATGAAAAATAAAATTATATTCTTATTATTAATATTAACAATTTTTACTTCTTGTAGTAGTAAATTACAGAACTTAGATAAACAAACAAACTTTTTAAATATTACAAATAAATTAGTCAAACCAATATGTAAAGATATATATCCACATAAAGTTTTATATATAACAGATTTTGTTAATGAAACTTATTTACAAAATAAATCAAAGTTAGGCTTTTTATTATCAAATAACTTAAAAGTAAATATATTAAATAAAAGTTGTACTAAATCAAATGTTATTAAATCTTTTGAATTAGGTGACAATGTAAAAATGGGTTCTGAAGGTAGTAGAATATTTACTAGAAAGTTAACAGAATTAGCTACAAAGGTTGTTGATGAAAATAATCAAATTTTTGTAGGTACATATATTTTTACTTCAAAACAATTAATTCTATATTTAAAATTAATTAACCTAAATACAAAAAATATAATCTCTTCAAATACAATAAGTATTCCTATTACTGATGAGATAAGAGATTTAGAAGGTCTTAAAACATCACATGATGTAATTAATGATAAAAAGGAAAAAAGTATAAATAATATTTATACACCTTTTCATTTATAAAAGGTGATTACTCATCACCTTTAGTTTTTATAAAGATTCTAATATCTCTATTTTTTCTATTGTATCTTCTTGTCTAATATTTTCTAGAACCTCAAAACTTTGTTCATCATTTACATCAATATTACCAAATACTGTGTGACCACCATCAAGATGAGGACATGGTACAAAACATATGAAAAATTGACTTCCACCAGTATCTTTTCCAGCATGAGCCATAGATATACTTCCAATTCTGTGTTGTTGAACACCTAAATCAGTCTCACATGCAATACTATGATCAGGTCCACCAGTACCAGTTTTTTCAGGACAACCACCTTGAGCCATAAAACCAGGTATTACTCTATGAAAATTTAATCCATCATAAAATCCATCATTAGCTAATGCAGCAAAATTTGCAACTGTATTCTTTGTAGTTTCAGGTGTAAGTTTAATTATAATAACACCCTTATTTGTTGTTATCTTAGCATAGTTAAGTTTTGCCATTTGCTCATCTGTATAGTCATAAACTTTTAGTTCACTATTTCTTCCAAACATATTTATCCTTTTATTTTTAAATTATCGCATTATATCAAAAAAAAATTAATTTACTTCGCTAGGTTTTAAGTAATCAAATTTTACCAGTGTATTAATAACTTCTTTAAATACAGGAACTGCAGAATTTGATGCATAATAATAATACCAATGTTCACCAGTAGCTATAGGTTCATTAACACTAACACCTATTGTATATTTATGCCCTTGATCATCATTTACAAATCCGAAGAAAGATGAAATATATTTTTTCTTATATCTTCCACCTCTTGCTTTATTTGCCGTTCCTGTTTTTCCACCAATTTCTAAGCCAGGAATAATTGTATTTCTACCTGTACCCTCTTCGACTGTTTGGATTAAAAGTTTTTTTACTATGTTTGCAGCTTTTTTACTAATAACCTTTAGTGGTTTATTTCTTAATGTACTTTTCACTATTTGTGGTTTTACAATATAACCATCATTATTAAAGACACTATAGGCTTTTAGTACTTGTATAAATGTAGCTCTCATACCTTGTCCATACGATGATGTAGCTTTAAAAACATTATCTTTACCTTTACTTTCTCCTGCTCGCAACTGGTAGTAAGTAGGAAGTGATCCTACTTTTTCATAAGGTAAATCAATACCTGTTTTCTTTGTAAATCCAAAGGCATGAAATCCATCTAAGAAGTTTCTTGCACTTAGTCTTTGAGCTATTTGGAGTGTACCAATATTACTTGAATGAATTATAATATCTTTTAGAGTTAAATAATGTTTATCAAATTGATGATCATCTCCAATAGTCCACCTACCAATTTTAATTTTTCCTCTTTTATAAAGACCTTTTGCATTCTTTTTAGTAAAATTATATGCTGAGATTACTTCTGTTTGATTTACCTTATTTTTATCTAATGCTAAAGCAATTGTAATTGGTTTTATAACTGAACCTGGTTCAAATGATTGTTCTATTGCATTGACATTTAGATGATTTATTTCATTTTGCTTTATTGAACTTGGATTAAATCTATTTGATGATGCAAATGCAATAATATTTCCTGTTTTTGTTTCCATAACGCAAGCAACAATTTCTTTTGCTTCTAGTTTAGTTTTATATTTATCCAAAATAATTTCAATATTCTTTTGTAACTTCAATGGAATATTTAATTTTAATGTTTGTCCATTTTTTGTTAAAATAATTTTTGAATTTTTATTAAAAATAATATTAGATCCAATGTCTCTTTCCCCTTTTAACAAACCATTCTTAATATTATTTAATTCAAAGTTATAGTATTTTTCTAAACCTTTTTCTCCATTTACACGTAACTTTTTACTACTATTATTTTTCTTTCTTATGTATCCAACTACTGGAGTTAATGTATCTTTATATGAATACAATCTGCTCTCTCCAGTTTCTATTAAATCAAGTCCAAATACAAGATTACTACCATTTATTTTTATTGGTTTAAATACTTTAAGTTGTATTAATTTTCTAGCTAAAAATTTAAGATTCTTTGCTGTTCTTGAAGATATTTTTTGAGATAATATCAAGTAGCCTCTTCTTTTTTTCATATCTTTTTTTATAAGTTTCTTTAAATCTTTTTTATCCATATTACTATAAATTGAAAATAGATTTACAAATAAATCTAATTTATTTATATCGAGTGATTTTGTATTTATACTTGCTGTATATATTTTTTTTGAAGTCGCAATTTTAAAATTATCTGCACTAAGAATATTACCTCTAACAGCAAGGTCAAGTTTTGCTGTATTTAAAGATGGGATATGTCTTTTATGAGTTATTGTTTTTGTTATTGAAAATATCAATATACAAAAAACAAAAATTATTGTTAAAAATGTAAAAAGTATTTTATTTCTACGTGCTTTTATATTTGGATTCATTTTTCTCTTTTTTGATTTAATTTGACAATTATTTGCTATAATACGAAATGAATTCTATCCAAAAACTTATTAAACCTATTATGACAGACGAGAAACCAGATTACTTATTACTAATTATTGCTAGTTTGTTATTTATAATTGGTATGACTTTTTCATATTCATTATCAATTTTTACTGTTGATTATTATGATTACAATCAATTTCATTTTTTAATAAGACAAACATTTGTGGGTTTTTTATCAATATTTATTATGTTTTTCTTTGCTCATATCAAACCAGAAGCTCTTTTTGAAAAATATAAAATTGGATGGTTATTATTTGGAGTATTTATAATTTTAATGGCTATTATGCCTTTTTTACCATCATTTATGGTAACACAATCAGGTGGAGCAAATAGATGGATTAGATTACCCGGATTTTCACTATCTCCTGTTGAGTTTTTTAAAATTGGGTTTATATATTTCCTTGCATTTTCTTTTCACAGAAAATTTATAGGAATAAGTAAAGTAAGTTTTACAGAAGAACTTAAAATGCTTATTCCATATTTTGTTGTATTTTCTATTGCTGTATTTTTAATTGCCGTTTTACAAAAAGATTTAGGACAAGTTGTATTACTAGGAACAGTATTATTTGTAATGCTGATTTTTGCAAATAGAAGTGCAAAATTATTTGTAATGATTATTTCAACTGCAATTATCGGTGTAATTTCTCTAATTTTATTAGCACCACATAGAATAAATAGACTACAATCTTGGTGGTCAAGTGTACAAGATAGTATATTAACTGTATTTCCAGAATCTATTGCAACAGTATTAAGAGTTAAAGATTTTCCTGAACCATACCAAGTATCAAATTCATTAAATGCAATGTACCATGGTGGTTGGTTTGGGGTTGATTTATCAAATGGTGCTTTAAAGCTTGGTTTTTTAAGTGAAGTTCATACTGATTTTGTATTAGCAGGAATTACAGAAGAAATAGGTTTAGTAGGATTATTTTTTATAGTAGTACTTTTTGTAACTTTAGTATTAAGAATATTAAGAATAAGCAGACGAATAGAAAATCCTAAATATCATTTATTCTCATTAGGGATTGCAATTATGCTAGTAGTTGCATTTATAATAAACTCTTATGGAGTATCTGGAATTATTCCTATAAAAGGTATAGCAGTTCCCTTTTTATCATATGGTGGAAGTTCTGTACTATCTCTAGGTATTGCCTTAGGACTTGTATTATCTATAAGTACCAAAATGAAAAAAGATACTTAATTTATAAATTATCATTTAAAGCTTTGGGCAAGATTTCCAATAATTACAAACCAACCATCAATTACTATAAAAAATACTAATTTTATAGGTAAGGATATCATAACCGGAGGAAGCATCATCATCCCTAGCGACATAAGGATAGAAGCTACAATAATATCAATAACCAAAAATGGTAAGAATATTAAAAAACCAATCTCAAAAGCAGTTCTAAGCTCACTAATAATAAATGCTGGCATTAATGTTACTATATCAACATCTTCAATATTTTTCGGATTTGGCGCTTTTTTTATACGGTAAAAAAGGGCAAGATCCGATTCTCTTGTATTTTTAATCATAAAGTTTTTAAATGGTGCAACACTTTTTTCTAAAGCAACGTCGTAAGTGATAGTTTTATTCATATAAGGTTTTATACCTGTATCCCAAGCCTTATTAGCATATGGTTGCATAATAAAAAATGTAAGAATAAGAGATAATGAAATAATTACTTGATTTGGTGGTGATTGTTGTAATCCCATTGCTTGTCTTAAAAGTCCAAATACAATAATCAATCTAGTAAAACTAGTTGCCATTAGTAAAAGTGTTGGTGCTAAAACAAATAGCGCTAAAATAATAGCAATATTTATTGTTTTTACAAATTGCTCAGGCTGGTCAACTTGTGCTACACTTAAGTTTATAAGTGGTGCTTCATTTGCACCAAACAATGCTATTGTTGAAATAAAAAGAAATAATAAAACTTTATTAATCAAATTTTGTTCCTATATTTAATCTATGTGATATTTTCACACCATATAAATAAACTATCCAAGATAAATATATCCATAAAAATACAAATAGCATTGCACTTAGTGTTCCATATATAGTTGTATAAGTTGTATTATATGCTATATAATACACAAATAATGCTTGTGTTAGTTTTAAAGCACCTACAGTGAGTACTGAAGCTATAAATGATGCTTTTAGTTTTATTATTTTATTTACAGAAATTTTAAATAAAAATGTCACAACTATAATTGCAAATGAAAAATTTAAAATATTTATTAATATATTATTATGAAAATAAGACATAATAAATGTTGAAATGGCAAGTATAATTGGAATAATAATTAAAAATGATAAATATAATAAAAGCATAGCAAAAAATGATCTTTGTTTTGTTTTATGTATTTTACTAATAATATATTCATAGTCTTTAAAAAACATTGTAAATATAAATAACAAATAAACTAAACCAATATTTCCCAAATTATTAATATTTTCTAATGCATTTTGTATTGTGTTTACAACTTGAACTGAATGAGTTGGATTTATAAAATCATATAAATAACTCATAAGAGTTACTATTTGTGTTTCAAAATAACTAGTTGTAGACATTACCGCAATTAAAAGTGCTAAAATTGGAAGAAGCGAAAATATAGTAAAAAAACTAAGTGATGCAGCAAAATACATTGTGTCATCATTGAAAAATTCTATAATATATTTTATTTTGCTTTTCATCTTTTGCCTTTATTATATAAACTAGTATTTTTATAATTGATAGTTTTAAATAAAATTTCTATTTATAGTTTGTATTTTTGAGTTATGGTGAATGTGTAGTGCAAAATTTAAGAAGGAGTTTACTTCAGTAAATGACTGATTAAATTTTGTGCTTCCACAACCACTAGAAACAAAAAGAAATATTATAAACCCATTTTGTTAGGGTTGAGTATGTTATTCGGATCGAAAGCTTTTTTAACCACTCTAAATAAATCCATCTCTGCATCACTAAATGCAATATGCATAAATGGTGCTTTTGCAGTACCTATTCCATGCTCTCCACTTAATGTTCCACCCATATCTACTACCATTTGAAATATCTCTTCAATTGCTTTATGTCCATCATGCATTTGCTTTTCATCATCTTTATTAGGAACCATAACATTTACATGAATATTACCATCACCACTATGACCAAAACATGGTACTTTAAATCCATATTTATCACCAATTGCATAAATATTTTCTAATGCTTTTGGAAGCATAGATCTAGGAACAGATATATCTTCATTTAATTTTTTTGTACCAAATATAGTAACTGCAGGCGATGCATTTTTTCTTGCATACCATAGAGTTTTAGCTTCATCGTCATTTTGAGCTATTCTAAACTCTTTACTTCCATTTTCTTTGAAACTTTTTTCTAAAATATCAAGTTGAAAAGTAATCTCATCTTCTAGATTTCCATCAACATCACCTATAAGAACTGCCCCAGCCCAGCTAGGTAAATCTACATTTAGTTTTTCTTTAAGTGCTTGTATACAAAGTGCATCTAAAAACTCCATAGCAACAGGATTAGCTCCTGAACTAAGCGATTTAAATACAGCATTCATAGCAGAATTTACATCAGGAAAAATTCCCATATATGTTTTTTTATGTTTTGGTTTTGGAATAAGTTTTAAAGTTATCTCTGTAATAATTGCCAAAGTACCTTCACTACCAGTTAATATTCCAGCAATATTAAATCCTGCAACATCTTTGATAGTTTTTTTACCAGCTTTGATAATCTCACCATTTGGCAAAACAGCTTCCATAGCCATTACATAATCTTTTGTAATTCCATACTTAGCAGCTCTCATACCACCAGCATTTTCACTTACATTTCCACCAAGCGTTGAGTATTCTTCACTAGCAGGATCTGGAGGATAAAACAATCCAACTTGCTCTGCTGCTTTTTGAAGTTCCATATTTATAAGACCTGGTTGAACTACTGCTAACATATTGTCCATATCTATTTCAATAAGCTTATTCATATATCTTTCCATAGATATAAGAATTCCACCACTTGCAGGTAAAGCCCCACCGGTAAAGCCAGACCCTGCACCTCTTGGAACAATTATTATTAAATTATCATTACAATATTTTAAAACTTTTGATACATCATGTTTATCTCTTGGAAATACAACTGCATCTGGCTCAAACCTAGTTCGTGTAGCATCATAAGAATAAGCAATCATATGTGCTTTATCACTTTTTACATTATCATTTCCTACAATACTTTTAAAATAATCTAAATGCTTATTTTCTATCATCTTTTAATCCTAATAATTTAGAGTAATATGTATTATAATCTTTTATCTTTTCATCACTAAGCCAATCAAATGTTGAAGTTTTTATTTCTTGTACATTTGTGTAAAATGGTGTTGTTGTTTTTGTATTATTTAACTTTATATTTATTTGGGCAAGAGTTTTAAAACTAAGTGCATCAATAACATAAAGTTTCTTTTTTATAATAACATACAGAGTTCCAATATTATTTTTATTCATAAAATTCTGAAAATCTTCTTGTTTTGGAACAGGAGTATTATTTATTTTTAAATATGCCGCAAATAATTCTATATCAATAAAATTATTACTAAGAGTATATTTAGCACCTCTATATGCATCATAATTAGGAGCAATTAATAAAGAAACATTGTGTAAATGGTTTAAAATAAAATCATCTCCATTTTGTGGCTTTAAGTTTGTATTTACTATTGAATCTTGTTTTAATATTTCACTATTTACAAACTTTATAGTAGAAGTATCTTTATTACTTGAAACAACTACTGCTTTTGTTAAAATAATTGATTTATTATTTGAAAAGTTGTGTACTATAATTCCACTTTGTCCAGATATTAATGAACCTTTATTTATTATAGCTTCGCTTTTATTGGCTTTTTCTATTGTATATTTATGTTCTTTTAAATTATTTGCATTTAAACTAAAAATTACAAACATCAAAGATAATATTATTTTACTCATTTAATCCCTTTATAAAAAAGATATTTTATCGAAATATGCATTATAAAAAGGCAATGTTATTTCTTCAAACTCTTTTTTGTCTTTGTATAAGTTAATATACCATTCAAAATTTATTTTATTTTTAGATAAAAAATCAATATTTAACATTGTTTCATTGATACTACCAAGCTTTGAAGGAACTATTAAAAATGTATTTGTAGGATTGATATCTTTAATTAAATCAATCATAAAATAATCTTTTTTAATTGGAACATAAAGTCCCCCTGCACCTTCAATTATCAGGACATCGCAAAATTGATGTAAATAACTTATCTTTTCTTTAATAAAATCTATATCAATATTTATATTTTGTTTATTTGCAACAAAAGGTGCAGCTGGTAGTTTAAACTGATAAGGTACAATATCATTAATATTTAACTTTTTAAAATCACTATTTAATAATTTTACTAAATCAAACATAAGTGTTCCATCAAGTGGCTTATCAATCACACCTGTTTCAATAGGTTTAAAATAGCCAACTTTTTTATTTTGACTTGCAAATTTATTCAAAAAGATTTCACTGGCTTTTGTCTTACCTACATTTGTATTTGTTGCTGTTATAAAATATATCTCTTTCATAATATGATTATATCTAAACAAATCATAAATTTCTAAATTTAAGCTCTATTTAATTGACATTATAACTATATCAAGTTATAATACCGAACTTAAAAACTAGCTGACACCTTTATATGGGTCCTTAGCTCAGCTGGTTAGAGCACTCGGCTCATAACCGAGTGGTCGAAGGTTCAAATCCTTCAGGACCCACCACTTCAAAATCACTTACTTTTAATATTTTGAAAATTATTGTTGCTGGATTAGCTCAGTTGGTAGAGCAGCTGATTTGTAATCAGCAGGTCGTAGGTTCAAGTCCTATATCCAGCTCCACTTATACAAATAAAATTTTAATCAATTATTTTTTCAAATTTACCATTTTTCATTTCCATAATAGAATACTTTCTATTTACATCCCCATATTTATCAAAAGTAATATCACCTTGTAATCCATGATATACTTTTTCTTTTAATATTTCATCTTTTAATTTAGAAATATCTGTAGTTTTATTAAGATTATTTATTAAGATTTTTGCTAATTCATAACCTTGAAGAGAAAATACTGAAGGTTCTTGATTATATTTTTCTTTAAACTTTTGTGTAAAATCTAAATATGCTTTTTCTTTTGAGTATTTATAATAACCACTACTTACAAGTACACCTTCCACTGATTTTCCACCAAACTCTACAAAATCATTTGTATTAGCCCAACCTGAAATTAAGACTCGTTTTTTAATATTTTCTATTCTTATGTGTTGTATTAAATTAGCAGTATCAGATGAATTTGCTACTATTAAAATCATATCAAAAGATGCTTCTTTAAGTTTACTAATAATTTTTTCATAACCATCTTGGATTGTTTCAATATTAACAAATTTTTCTCCACCAGTATGTACTAATATATCTTGAAAAAATCCTAAATATCCTTTTGCATAATTTAAATTATTTTTATCATAAATATAAAATACTTTTTTAACTTTATTTTTAAGTATATATTTTTTTAAGGCTCCATATCTTTTTTCATTATGCTCTACTTGAATTCTAATAAAGTTATCATCTATTTTGGTAAATTCACTAGCACTTGCTGTAACTGAAGCTAGTAAAAAATCTTTTTTATTTTTTAACTCATCTAATGTAACTCTTGTCATTGAACTAGTTGCATTTCCAACAATAAGTTTAATATCATTTTTAATAAATTCTTTGGCTATTGTTTTTGCTACTTTAGGATCTTGCTGATCATCTCTTTGGACTATTTTGATTTGTGTATTATTTATTTTATAGTTTATTTCATCAAAACCAAGCATAAAACCATCTCGTATATCACTACCCAAACTTGAATATTTTCCTGTTAAACCAGCGACAAAGCCTATCTTTAGTTCTTCTTTATTTTTATCTTGACATGAAGTAAATGCTATAATTGTAAAACATAATAATATAAATTTAATCATAATTGATCCTTTTGTCATTAAATTGTAACAATATTAAATTAAAATAAAGCTTAAGTATTAATCCTTCTTATTAATATAATGCTTTTTTCTATTTCTATGTTCCGTATTTTCTTCATTTGAATATCTTTTTCTTCTTTTTTGATTATAGTTCCGACTTTTATCTTTGTCTTTATCTTTTGAGTTATTATTATTTCTATTAAATCCAGGTTTTCTGATACTGTCTTTTAACTTTAATTTTAAACTATCTTCACAATATTTATTAACTTTTACTCTCATACTATTTGCATAATCAACATCTACAAATATATCTGGTAATTTATATGATAGCCATAGATACAATGAAGTCTTTTTTACTTCATCTTCTGCTTTTAATAAGTCATCACTACTTTTTGCTTTTTTGTTTGTATTAATTAAAGATATATATTTGTATGGTTTATTATTTAGAACTGCATTTATATATCTAAAATAAGCATCTTTGATAAGTGGAGATCTTGTATTAATTGGTGCTTGAGATAAAATATATTTTGATTCTAAACTAAGTTGTTTCTTTTTATCTAAAATTTTTGATAAATTAATCATATCTCCAATATTAGAAGCAATAAATGGTCCTGAGAATTTCATATTTATACTAAAAAATTTTAATATCTTTTCTAATGATTTAGTTTGTAAATAAGTACTTAATTGTTCTATTTGTTCTAATGTTGCTTTAACTTTAAAAGGTGGTTTTATTGTTTTAATAGGAGTATTGAATGCACTATTAATATGTTTTAGATGATTTCCAGTCATTGCACCTAAATAACCTTTTTCATGGTGTCCATATCGCCCTGCTCGTCCTGCTATTTGAATGATTTCTTTTGGATATAATTTTCTTTTACTTATTCCATCAAATTTTGTATCAGTTGTAAAAAGTATTGTTTTTATAGGAAGATTAAGACCCATAGCAATTGCATCTGTTGCAACTAAAATATCAGTTTGACCTGTTCTAAATCTAGCAGCCTCTTGAGTTCTTACTTCTGGACTTAAATTTCCATATAAAACAGAAACATTAAAAAACTTAGAAAGCTTAGATTTTAATTTCAACACATCATTTCTTGAAAATGCAATTAATGCTGTTCCTTTTTGTATATCTTTTAGTGAAGTATGCATTGGCATTACCTCAAGTGGATTTTTCCTTTGAAATTTTACTATTTCAAGTTCTTCTCCTAAATATGATGCTATTTTTTTAACACTATCTATAGCACTTACACTACCTGTCATAATTACTTTATTTGATGGAGCTCCTAATATTGCATTTACCCATGCCCATCCTCTATCTTCATCTTCTAACATTTGAACTTCATCAATTACACAAACATCAGTTTGTAAAGAGAAATTTAACATTTCAATAGTACTACACATATGAAATGCATCTTCATTTAATCTTTGTTCTTCTCCTGTTATTAAAGACGATGGAGTATCATTATTATTTAAATATTCATGATTTTCTAATGCTAGTAATCGCAAAGGAGCAAGATATGTTCCTGTATCTGCTTTGATTAATTCTTGCATTGCTTGGTATGTTTTACCAGAATTTGTAGGTCCTACAAAAAAATACAATTTTCTTTTCATTTGTCTTGCAACTGGATAAAGTGATTTTATATCACAGTTTAATATGGTGTTTAGTTGTTCTTTAAAGCTTTTATTCATAGTAATATTATAGCATAATCTTAAATAATGGTATTCTTAGCTTAATTTAATATTAAATAGATATTTACAAAAGCCTATTTTAAGGCTTTTGTATGATTTCATTTAAATATTTTTTAAGTTACAATCAGATATAATTCCAAATAATTTAAAACGAAAGGTCATATATTGTTTAGTACATTAACAAATTCTTTTAAAACAGTAGTTGGAAAAATCAGATATCAAGATGATGCAAAAGCACTTACAAAAGCATTAGCTGAACTTAAAAAGTCACTATTAAAAGCTGATGTTCATCATAAAACTACAAAAGAATTAGTAAAAAATATAGAACTACAAACTAAACAAAATGGTATAGGTCAAGACTCGTTTTTAAAAGCATTACAAAATAACCTTACAAATATTTTAACAGTTGAAGGTAATCAAGGTTTTGTATTTGCTTCAACTCCACTTACAACTATACTTATGACTGGTTTACAAGGTAGTGGTAAGACAACTACAACAGGTAAGCTTGCAGTATATTTAAAACAAAGAAAGAAAAAAGTTCTTATTTGTGCGGCAGATTTACAACGGCTTGCAGCAGTTGAGCAACTAAAACAAATTGGTGCTCAAATTGAAGTAGATGTTTATTTTGATGAAAATGAAACAAACCCAGTAAAAGTTGTGCAAAATGCTAAGAAAAAAGCACAAGCAGAACTATATGATGTACTTTTAGTAGATACAGCAGGTCGTCTTTCTATTGATGAAGAATTAATGGGTCAATTAAAAGATATTAAAGATACTGTAAATCCAGATGAAATATTTTATGTAGCAGATGCATTAACTGGTCATGAAGCTACAAAAACAGCTGCATCATTCAAAGAACAAATCGGTATAGATGGTGTTATATTATCTAAATTTGATGGGGATACAAAAGGTGGGGTAGCTATATCTATTGCTCACCAAACAAATGTATCACTTAGATTTGTTGGTATGGGTGAAAAGATGGAAAATCTTGAAGTCTTTATACCAGATAGAATTGTTTCAAGACTTATGGGTGCTGGAGATGTTGAAGGATTAGCAGAAAGAGCTAGTGCCGTAATCGATGAGAAAAAAGCAAAAGAAGTAACTAAAAAAATTAGAAAAGGTGAATTTAACTTTGACGATTTTTTAGATCAACTTGAAATGATGAAAAAATTAGGTTCTATGAAATCTATAATGGGAATGATACCTGGTATGTCAGGAATGGCTGACAAACTAAAAGACGCAGACCTTGAAAACTCTGATGAGATTAAAAACATAAAAGCACTTATATCTTCAATGACTAAAAAAGAGAGAGTAACTCCCAGTTTAATTAACCCAAGCAGAAAGAAAAGAATGGCAAAAGGTTGTGGACTTACAGAAATGCAAATCAATAAAATATTAAAGCAATTCAAAAATGCTGCTAAAATGGCTAAAAAACTAGCTGGAAAAGGTGGTATGAAAGATATGCAAAAAATGATGTCGCAAATGGGTGGTAATGGAATGCCACAAATACCAAGATAAAATATAATATTAGGTTAATGAGTTGATAGCTTAAAAAAAGCTATGAACTCATTAACTAATAATTAAAAAACAAAAGGATTAAACATGACAGTAATTAGATTAACAAGAATGGGAAGAAACAAGAAACCATTTTACAGAATAGTTGTAACAGATAGTAGAAAAAGAAGAGATTCAGGTTGGATTGAATCAATTGGTTATTTCAACCCAGTAGTTGAGCCAAAAGTATTAAAATTTGATCAAGAAAGATTAGATTACTGGTTAAGCGTTGGTGCTAAACCATCTGAAAAAGTTGCAAAACTTACTGGTGTAAAAAAGTAATTTTAAATGACAACTGATTTTATAGAGTCTTATTGTAAGCTTATTGTAAACAATAAAGAGGATATAAAAGTTCAATCAGAAATGATTGATGATCAATTTTGTGAGATTACTGTTTATGCTAATGAAGCTGATATAGGTAAACTAATCGGTAAAAATGGCAATATGATAAATTCATTAAGGACTATCCTTAATGGATGTAAATCAAAAGACAATATATCTTACAAAATACAAATAGAAAAAAAGTAAAGCTCTTTGGCTTTACTTTTTTTTTATTAAAAAACTACACAAAGGAAACTAAATGGATAAAATATATATAGCAAAACTTGGTAAAACAGTAGGTCTTAAAGGTTTACTAAAACTACATATTGATTCAGACTTTCCAGAACAATTTCAAAAAGACAATAGTTTTACAACTCAAAAAAATCAAACTCTAACAATAGAATCAGTTAATCTTACTAATAAATCTATTAAATTTAAAGGTATTGATTCAATAGAAGAAGCTAGAAAATATATTAATTCTCAACTTTTTACAACACTAGAACAAACAAAACAAAATTGTAATTTGGATGAAAAACAATATTTTTGGTTTGATTTAGAAAATTGTAAAATATATGAAAATGAAGAATACTTAGGTCAAATTATAGATATTCATAGATATCCAAGTGATGATTATTTTGAAATAAAAACTTCTGAAGAGTTTTTAAATGAAGATTTTAAAGTAAAAACTTTTTTACTTCCATATAATGATAATTATATTTTAAATGTAGATATTCAAAACAAAAAAATAACTACACAAAATGCAAAAGATATATTAGAAAATAGCTAATGAGACCTCTGTACAATGAATAAAATTCATAGAAGAGGAAGATAAAAGTGAGATTTTGCCTATAATTTTTTTATAGCTACCCGTAGGTAACTTTAAAAAATTATAGGTGAAATATCTTTTTATATTTACTTCCCTTTGGGCTTTGTGTAGTATCTTATATACTTCGTTAGAATTTATTGTATTAACCAGTTAGTACTGTAAAATTCTGTCTTGTCTATAAAATACTACACTAAAGCTATGAACTTATTTATTATGCAGTGGTCTCATGATATACCTTTTTTACTATAACCTTTGAGGTCTAGTATCTTTAAAGGCTATAGCCTCTGCTTTACTAAGTATTTCTAGTATTCCACCTTCTATCATTATATCAGCTAAATCTTGACCCATATTTGAAGAATCTTTAATACTTTTTGTAAGTGATTTTTGAGTTATATTTGTACCATCTGGATAACCAATCATAGATGTTAGTGTAACTTCATCATCTTTTATTGTAGCATTACAAGCAACAGGTGCTGAACATCCTGCACCTATTTTACTTATAAAATCTCGCTCAATTTTTGTACAAAGGAATGTATCTTTATCATTTAATATACTTGCAATTTCTCTTGTAAAATCATCTGAACTTACAATTTGAATACCTAATGCTGCTTGACCCATAGGTGGTATCATAAGCTCTAATGGTAATTTTTGTGTATATGGTATATCTTTTATAAGATCAAGTCTATGAAGTCCAATATAAGCTAAAATAATTGCATCATATTGACCTTCTGATAATTTTCTAAGCCTTGTATTTACATTTCCTCTTAAGTCTTTTACTATTAAATCTGGTCTTTGTCTTAAAAGTTGCATTCTTCTTCTTAAACTAGTAGTTCCAACTACTGCACCTTGTGGTAAATCTTCAAGTGTTTTATAAGTATGTGAAAGGAATAAATCACTTTGATCTGCTCTTTTTGTAATACTAACTAG
>Ga0256826_1000991_pt1 | contig 17648 bp, 19 predicted proteins | sample CV79metaG_FD_185975 | JGI IMG/M metagenome (GOLD analysis project Ga0256826, IMG submission 185975) | Hydrothermal vent microbial communities from East Pacific Rise, Pacific Ocean - CV79 | ecosystem: Environmental > Aquatic > Marine > Hydrothermal vents | place: Pacific Ocean: East Pacific Rise...
TCCTTTTCAAAGTAGAGGGCATTTGACATTGGTAGTGCTATAAGTTTAAGATGATGCTCGTGAGCCAATTTAAAAAGATCTTCTTCCATAAGCTTCAACTCATCAAAATGTTCATCCTCTTTATCTGCACACTTCACATACATAAGAGTATTTTCATTTATAAATCTAACAAGTGTATCGATATGTGAGTCTGTATCATCACCGCTGAGGTAACCATGCTCTAAGTAAAGAATTTTAGGCGCACCAAACACCCTATTTAGCTTTTGAGTTATCTGCACCGCGTTTAAGTTGTTATTTCTATTTTTATTAAGCATACATGATGAGCTTGTGAGGAGTATATCTTTCCCATTGGATTCAATACCACCACCCTCTAAAATAAACTCAACAGTCTGAAGGTTTTTGGAGTAGTGCTTGGAGATACTTCTGCTCATAAGATTATCTTTATCGGACACAAACTTATCACCCCAAGCAGTGAAAGTAAAATCTAGGAGTTTCACATCTCCATCACTCTCAACACTAAGAGCAGAACAGTCCCTCGCCCAAGTATCATCTGTTTGATACTCAATGAAAAAAAGATTTTTATGAGTTGCAAAACGGGACTTTACATCTACTAAGTTGTAACAAATAACTAAACACTTCTGGTATTTAATCACCGCGTTTATGATATTTATAAAATTCTCTTTAGCCTCTTTTAGGTAAGGTTTCCAGTCGCTAAACTCATGTGGAAAAATAATTTGAGTAAAACTTTGTTCTTCAAATTCACCGATTAAACGCTTCATAGTGTATAATTCCTTCATGCCTTACATAACTCTAAATAAAAACAATTTTTTTAATAATCTCGATATTATTGCCAAGAAAACCAAAGACATAGATAAAATAGCACTTGTTCTAAAAGATAATGCCTATGGTCATGGAATCATAGAAATAGCACAAATGGCACAAGAGTATGGAATCAAAAGAGCCGTTGTTCAGAACTCTCAAGAGGCAAAAGAGATAGCTGAGTATTTTGAGTATGTACTTGTTTTAGCAGATTATTCTTATGAGAAATCTCCTAAAATCAGATACACTATTAATGATATAAATATGATTTCTTGCTTTGCAAAAGGCACAAAAGTAGAACTCAAAGTTGATACTGGAATGCACAGAAATGGTATAGCCGTAGATGAGTTATATACTGCATTTGCTCGTATAAAAGAGCATGAGTTAGAGTTAGAAGCTATTTTTACTCACCATAGAAGTGCTGATGAGTTAACGAGTGAGTGGTACTGGCAAAATAATATTTTTAAGAAAGTAAAAAGACATGCAAAAGAGCTTATAGAAGAGTTTGGGTTTGATAAACTTCGTTTTCATAGTGCAAACTCTTCTGCACTCTTTAGAGCAGAGAACTTTGATGAAGATATGGTGAGAATTGGTATAGCTGCTTATGGTTGTATGGAGTTACCAACAATTAAAAATGATATATTTAAACCTGTTCTCTCTCTCTATGCAAAAAAAATATCATCACGCTATTTAAAGCATGGCGATAGAGTCGGTTATGGTGGGACTTATAAAATTGATAAAATCTCTAAGGTCTCAAACTACGACTTTGGATATGGGTCAGGTTTTTTACGTTCATCTTCTTCCCATTATACAACTCCGAATGGCTCAGAGTTAATAGGACGTATTTCAATGGATAACAGCTCATTTTTAGGTGATGATGAGGAATTACTTATATTTGAAGATGCAAGAGTTGCTGCAAGCTTTGCTCAAACTATATCTTATGAAGTGCTAACATCTTTAAAAGCAGAGATTAAACGCGACATCCTTTAAGAGTATTACTCCCAGTCACTATTTAAATCTTCTTGAGGTTTTCCTATATAGTAGCCTTGAATATAGTCAATACCCATTTTCTCAAGCATCTCAAAAGAGTCCTTGTCTTCAACAAACTCAGCAATTGTTTTAAGCCCTAAACTTGAGGCAAAATTAATAATAGTTTTAGTGATAATTCTAGAGTTCTCATCAGAGGTAATGTACTTCACAAGAGAGCCATCAATTTTTAAGTAGTCTATATTTAACTCAAGTATATGAGCAAAGTTAGAGTATCCGCTGCCAAAGTCATCAACTGCAATTTTACATCTATATTTTTTCACCTCATATATAAAATTTTTCAACTCTTCATAGTTACCAATTTTATCACTCTCTAAAATTTCAAAAACTACTCTTTGTGGATTTGGAAACTCTTTAAGTGCTTGAATGATAAATTTTAGAGTTCTTTTATCTAACACATCATCAATTGAGAGGTTGATAGAAAATTGATACTCTTTATCTCTGAAAAAATTAAATGATTTTTCTATCATGATTTTCGTGATTTCAGGGTAGAGTTTTGATTTTTTTGCTATATCTAAAAAGAGATAAGGTTCTATAACTATACCATCCTTATGCACTATTCTAGCAAGAGCTTCATACTTCTCTATTTTTTTAGTATGAACATTATATATAGGTTGGAAGTAGGCTTGAAACTCATCATTTTCAAAAGAGTGTTTAATGAGTTCAACACCCTCAATATTTTTTGTGATATTAGCAGTAGTGTCAATATCTTTAGAGTAGATAATAAGATCTTTTTTATCAGCTTTGGAGTGTTTAAGCGCCATGTCTGCCTTTGCCATAAGTGGAACTTCATTGGAGGCAACACCACATCCCATTGAGATAAATATAGCATTATTGCCAACCTGCATTTTTGTCTGATGTACAATATTCATAATTCTCTTGATACTATTATTAAATTCTTTATCACTGATTGGGTCTGAAACAAAAATTGCAAATTCGTCACTTGGCAGTTTATATACATTTTCCCCTTTTGTTGTGCAACTAGAACTTATGATAAGGGCTATTTTTTTAAGTACCTTATCTCCAAATTCATGACCGTAGAAATCATTTATATCTTTAAAGTTGTCAATATTTAAAAGAGCAAGATGACGAGAGTCTGAATTCAGGGAGTTTTTAAGATCTGTTATAAGTTTCTTACGATTTGGTAGAGAGGTAAGTTCATCATGGGTCAGAAGTTCATGAAGTTTTTTTGTTTTTGTGGCAATTTGACTCTCTAGAAAAGTATTAAATTTTTTAGATTTTTTTATAATTGTAAAGATAGCCGTAAAGAGTAGAAAAAATAGAAATATATCATAAAAAATAGCCTGAACAAAACTTGAAAGAAAGTATTTATTAATCTCATTTACTGGAGTTTTTATACTTATAATACCTCTGACTTCACCCAACTTGTAATCATAAGATTTATCATACTTGTCTTGAATAAACTGAGGCGCACTCTCTTTCGAACCATGACATTTTAGACATTTTTCCTCAATGCGAAGAACTTTGGCATACTGATAGTACTCTTTATCCTTATTACTAAAATACTCATTTTTATTGCTATTATGATTAAAGTACTCGATTGCTTCTAGTTCACCCTTGTCAGCACTATTTTTCGGATTTCTTGCCCTGTCTGAAACTGTACGAATTGTTATGTTTAAGGGATTGTTTTTTGAAAAAATTTCAGAGATTGGAAGTGAAGAGAACGCAGGAAGTGCAGGGAGTGTTTTCTCCGATAGTGGAATGACTTTATTAAGAAAAAAAGATTGGTAGTACTCTCTATGTGTCATAGCATAAGAGCTCAATACAATAGACTCTTGTTGAGCGAAAAGGTACTCTTGCTTTTTAATCTCATTATATGAGTAGTATATGCGTAGAAGTATAATAATCAAAAAGAGTAAGGGAATAATATATAATATTTTTTTATTAAACATTTTATGCATAAATTATCCTACCTGAAAAAAATAAAAATTGTCCTTATTTTGTGATAAAAAGTACTATTTATGAGATATTTAGAAATTTTTTAATGCTTTGATAAGTAGATATTGTTAAGAAGTATTTTTAGATAATTATTTTAGTATCATAAATACTTATTCTAGGATTAGTAGTCTTCTTGCTTGCCAGTATTTTTCTTTCCAATAGGGGTTGTATATCGATGAAACGGTAACTCCATGTTTTGTACTTGCATGAATAAACTTGCCATTTTCAATTACAATACCTGTATGCCTTCCAGTAAACGAGGTCTTGAAAAAAAGTAAATCACCCTCTCTAATAGAGGATTTTTTAACAAAATAACCTTTTTTAACCTGTTCTTTTGTGGTACGAGGGAGATGAATATTAAAAGCATCAAAGTAGATATTTTGGACAAATGAAGAGCAGTCAATACCATTCATATCACTCCCACCATACTTGTAGGGTGTTCCATACCATTTTTTATACTCTTTATAGAGGGCTGTTGTTATCCAAGATTTATATTTTGGCTTGTAGTTAGGTTCTGGTTTTTTTTGTGCTTTTGCAGAAGATATTTTAGGAATTTGCTTTTGATGTTTATAGGCTTTGACTCCTCTCGTCGAACAAGCACTAAAAAGAAAAATGAGAGTAAGAAAGAGGAGAAGAAACTTCATAGTTTTAAGAGCTGATTTTAATTATTGCATTTGAACAGATTACTCCATCAACTCCTATTGTAGCTAACTCTTCTATTTCTGACTCATCTTCAAGCATAACTAAAATTTTTGCATCAAAGAGATAGGTTTCAGCAATATTTTGAGAATGTTTGGCACTCTCTTTAGAGACTACTATATATTTTGCTCCCAAAGAGGATGCATAAATAAGTTCAGTAATGTTTGAAACTTTAATTGCTATGTCAATCTTATTGACTCTTACATGCTTGATAATATCTAGGTTTTCTTCTTGAAACTCTAGGTATATAGTTGATGCGGGAGGAGTGTGTTTAATTGAGTCAATATTATGTATATGATAAAAAGATTCACTCTCTATAAACCTATGTCCAAAGAGTAACATTACGATTTTTCCAGACACTCAGTTGAGCAGTAGTATTTTGAACCACTTAAGATAGAGTCACTGAGTTCAGAATAAATTCCGCATGATTGGCATTCAACCATATCATTTGATTCTATCTTCTCACTTGTATCTCTCTTTTTAGTGTGAGATTTTGAAGTTTTAAGTGGCTTTTTTTTGATAAACATAAAATAAACAGTTGCAATAACTGCTAAAACAAGTAGTACTTTTAGTATCATTAGTTAATTTCCTTTCATAAGTAAGTAGTGTCTATTGTCTGTTTGAATAATCTTATGTTCAGGCATGCCTTCTACCTCTTCATAAACTTTTTCACCTTTGTAAAAAAGGAGTTGCGAGTTCTTGTCTCTAAAGTTTTCACTTAGTTTTAGAAGCATTTTTGTATCCGTAACTGCTCGTGAAGTTATAATATCAAAAACTTGAGGCTCCATATTTTCAACTCTTTTTTTAACTACAGTAACATTTGAAAGCTCTAAATCAGCTTTTATAAATTGTAAAAATGCAGCTCTTTTTTGGAGAGGTTCAACAAGTGTCACCTGAGTATTAGGAAGTGCAAATGCTAGTATCATCCCTGGAAAACCAGCACCGGTTCCAATATCCATAAGAGTAGATGTTTTTGGTAAAAAGCTCACTGGGAAAACAGCATCATAGATAAATTCATTAAGAGTGTTTTCATCTTTAGCACCAGTTATATTATGGATTTTATTCCACTTAAAGAGATGCTCCTTATATTTTTGTATATTGTAAAAGAAGTTGTCTGGTAACTCTATATCATCTTGTATAAGTGTAGTTTTTAAATCCACTAAAATCCTTTGTAAAAGGGTATTTTATCTAATTTGTCACTTATCTTCAACATGAAGAGTAATATTGATAATTCTTTAGGATTTTTTATGAAAATATTTTTTTCATTGCAGCAAAAAATATTTTAAAGATTCCATTGTTCCCGACTAAAGAGTTTATGTAATCATCATATGTTGTGTTATTACTTTCTAAAAATTCGCGAAGATAATTTTCACTAGCTTCCATTCCACCATCTTTCTCAAGTTCTACAAGTTTTGCATAGATAGGGGCCATGGTGTCAATGGCATTTTGTGGAGCTGCTTTTCTAAATGCAGTATGTGAAATAATCTCATTGCTAATAGGATCTAACTTTGGTTCAAAGTCTGTTACAACCCAGTAGTAACTTCCGTCTTTAGCGAGGTTTTTAACCACTGCCATAAAGTTTTTCCCATCTTTAATTCTATCCCACATAAGTTTAAATGCAATTTTGGGCATATCTGGATGTCTGACTATTGAGTGAGGTTGACCAATAAGCTCCTCTTTCGTATATCCACATATCTCCACAAAATAATCATTTCCATACTCTATGATACCTTTGGCATCTGTTTTTGAAACTATATACCTCTTTGAACTGAGTTTTATCTCATTATCTGTAGGAGTAGGGTGCATCATCAGTAATCCTTTTGTTATCAATGATGTATTATATACTTTATTTATTAAAATTATGTAATAATGGTGTTATATTGCATGTATAATAGGATATAACATAATGAATAAGACTGCAACTCTAGATTCAATTCAAAAAGCAAGAGCAGCACATGAGACACAGATGCAAAAGATAGCAGCACTTTTAAATGGTGAAAAAGTTGATAATCCAACAGCTGTCATCAAAACGGAGTGTGCATTTGGAAAGTGGCTTTATGCAGAAGATAGTAATCTGCAAAAGGTTTTAGGAGCTCTTTTTTACTCAAATATTGAAACTATTCATGCTCGATGGCATAGTGAGTATATAAGGCTATTTAACATATTTTTTGCAAATACAAAGAAAAAAAGTTTTTTTTCTAAACTTTTAGGTACTCCAAAAGTAGATGGAATGGATATAGATAAAGCAGAACTCTATTATTCAGAACTACAAATAACAACAAAAGAACTGTTAAAAGTTTTAGATATATGTGAGAGAAGAGTTCAAGCTCTTAATGATTCCAAATTTACTTAGGACTTTTTAAGTAAGCTTGTCATCTCATCTGCAGGAATAGGACGCGAATAGAAATACCCTTGAATGCTATAACAGTCGTTTTGCATAAGAAAATCTCTCTGCTCTTGTGTCTCGACACCCTCTGCAATAAGTTTTAAATTTAAACTTTTCCCAAGAGCAATAATTGCTTTAGTTATAGCCATATCATCCTCATCATCTGGAATGTCACGTATAAATGATTGGTCAATTTTGAGTTTATCTAGAGGTAGTTTTTTGAGATATGCTAAAGAGGAGTAACCCGTTCCAAAGTCGTCAATAGCTAGTTCAATACCAATCTTGCTAATTTCTTGAAGTTTTAAAATAGCAGCATTGGGGTCTTTCATAATCTGCCCCTCTGTCACCTCGAGCTCAAGCCAAGAGGGTTTAAAACCTAAAGAGTTCATAATGTTGAGTAGGGTAGGAATAAAATCTTTTTCATGAAGTTGTTTCATAGCAAGATTAAGTGCAAGTTTACCTGGTTTATACCCATCTCTATACCACTGTGCATACTGCTGCATTGCATTTTTCATAACAATTCTGTCAATATCTATAATAAGACCACTCTCCTCTGCAATAGGAATAAATTTTCCAGGAGGAACTAAACCAATTTGAGGATGGTTCCATCTAACAAGTGCTTCCATCCCTGTGATGGTCTCACTTCTTGCATCATACTGAGGTTGATAATATACAACAAACTGTTCCTCTTTTATGGCTACTCTTAAACTACTCTCCATAACAACTCTCTCAAAAGCAAGAGCTGTCATATCTGAAGAGTAAAACTGAAAGTTATCTCTTCCTTCATCTTTTGCCTTATACATCGCAGCATCTGCAAACTTTATAAGATTCGCACTACTCTGTGCATCTTCTGGAAACATACTAATACCAATACTTGAAGAGACAAAAAGAGAGTGGGAGTGTACAATAATTGGTTCTTTCATAATAGCAATAATTTTTTGGGCAACAGTGGATGCACTCTGTATACTTTTAACATCTTTGAGAATAATAGTAAACTCATCACCACCAAGTCTAGCAAGTGTATCTTCTGTTCTTAAAACGCTCTGTAGTCTCTGTGCTGTTTGTATAAGAACTTCATCACCTATATTATGCCCAAGTGAATCATTAATCGTTTTAAACTGATCAAGATCTATAAAAAGGAGTGCAAACTGCTCTTGATTTCTGGTGGAGGATTTTATAATTTCAGAGAGCCTATCTTGAAAAAGCATTCTATTTGGAAGGTTTGTTAGCATATCATGATTTGCTTGATGGTTGAGTTTTTTATTCTGCTCCTGTAACAGTTTTTCTGTTTCTATAAGTTCTGTTATATCTGTATCAAAAATAACAAAAGCTTCTTTTCCTTGATAGTCTAGTTTATGTATATATGCTTGTACATTATAAAGTGTTCCATCTTTTCTCTGGTGAATTGATCTATTTATGAGTTGATTTGTAGAAGAAACTATTTTTTTTTGTCTCAACACTTCTTTAATCGTTAAACTTGGATTGATATCTAGAATAGTTTTTGTGAGAAGCTCCTCTTGGTTATAACCTAGGGAGTCACAGGCACCTTTATTTGCATAGAGATATCGAAGAGATCTATACTCTACAATATATATCTCATTCGAAGAGAATTCTATAAGTTTAGAGAGTTCACTAGAGTGTTGTTTTATCGCAATCTGTTCCGTGATATCTTGAGTTGTTCCAATCATTTTATAGGGTTGGTCATTCTCATCATAGATAACTTGGGCACTTATAAATATATTTGCAGCTTCTCCATTTGCTTTTTTAATTTTACATGCTGCTGAAGTGACTTCTCCAGTCTCTATACCTCTTTGAATTTTTTCTTTGATTTGAGCTAAATCATCTTCATGAACATGAGATAAAAAAAGTTCTAGTGATGGTTCAGTTGTCTCTTTATCTAAACCATAAATTTTGAAACTCTGATCTGACCATTTCGTTTTATTTGTTTTAAGATTCATCTCCCAACTACCAAAATTAGATATAGCTTCAAGTTTAGTGTATGTATCCTCTTTTGCTTTTAGCTTTTTAATAGCTATCTCTGGAGTATCATTCTCTATATCTATTGGCATGGTTTGGCTCCTAAAGTAAGTGTCCCATTTCATCTTTTTTTACACCAAGATAATCTTCATTAAATTCATTTGAGTCCATGATGATAGGGACTCTTTCTATAATTTCTATATCACTGATAGAGTTGATTTTATCTGGGTTGTTGGTAAGTAGTTTAATTTTATGAATATTAAAGTGGTGGAGTATATAGGTAACCATCTCATAAGTTCTCTCATCTGTACCAAATCCTAGCTGATGGTTTGCCTCTATAGTATTTAAACCTTTGTCTTGGAGAGCATAGGCATTTATTTTGTTTAAAAGACCAATGTTTCGTCCCTCTTGTCTAAGGTAAATCACCATTCCATTTGTCTTTTCAGCAAGAGCGAGTGCATATTCGAGTTGATCACGACAATCACACTTTAAGCTACCAATAGCATCACCAGTAAGACACTCTGAGTGAACTCTTACAATAGGAATCTCATCAAGATTCTCTTTGTAGATAACAAGGTGCTCTTTACAGATGTCAGAACAGGCTTCTTTGAAGGCTTTTACTTTGAAGTTACCAAAACGTGATGGTAAATTTGCAATTTGAGAAATTTCTATATTCATTATTGTTCGAGGTACCCTTGATTTAATCTTTAAAATGCTAATATATTTTTTAGAAAATGATTATAGCAAAAATTAGACTTCTAGCAAAACTTCTATATGTCTCAAAGGAGTAAAAAGTGGGAAGATTGTGTAAAATAAATTTTTATACCTAGCCTTAGCTCAGGATAAAACATTTTTTTCTGCAAGATTGCTACTTTTTACTCCTCCCTTCGGGCACTTTATAGAGAGCTTTACTCTTCGTTAGATAACCCCAACCATAGCTATGGCTATGCTTGAGAACATCTGCCTTGATTAAAACTCTCTATAAAATGTTGAGATATATAGAAGTTTTGCTAGAAGTCTATTAAAAAAAAGGTTTAAGAATGTTTCAAAGATTTAGAAGAACACGTTTAAATAAGAATTTACGTGCATTAGTAAGAGAAACAAGTGTGAGTGTAGATGATTTTATTTACCCTCTTTTTATTCGCAGTGGTAAGGGAATCAAGACAGAAGTGAAATCCATGCCAGGTGTTTTTCAGATGAGTATAGATGAAGTCTTAAAAGAGTGTGTAGAATTGAAAAAACTTGGTCTTTACTCTATTATTCTTTTTGGTATTCCTGATGTAAAAGACTCAATTGGTTCAGATTCTTTATGCGATCATGGAATTATTGCTTCATCAATTCGTGCTATTAAAGCGGCTCATCCAGATATGTTTGTTGTAACTGATTTATGTTTTTGTGAATATACAGACCATGGGCACTGTGGTATTATTGATGAAGAAAAAGAGACTGTAAATAATGATGCAACATTGGAAATTTCAGCTCAACAAGCTCTTATACATGCAGAAGCGGGAGCTGATATGATAGCACCATCGGGAATGATGGATGGGATTATAGAAGTACTTCGTACATCACTTGATGCAGGTGGCTACGAGAACCTTCCTATTATGGCTTACTCAACTAAATTTTCTTCTGGTTACTATGGACCCTTCCGCGATGTTGCAGAGTCTACACCATCTTTTGGTGATCGTGCAACTTATCAGATGGATCCAGCAAATCGTCGTGAAGCTATAAGTGAGTCTATCTCTGATGAGGCACAGGGTGCAGATATCCTGATGGTTAAACCAGCTCTTGCTTACTTAGATATTGTTCGTGAGATTAAAGACAATACATCATTACCTATGGCTGTTTACAATGTAAGTGGTGAGTATGCGATGCTTAAAATAGCTGGCATGAATGATTTGATTGACTACGACAGAGTAGTTATGGAGACAATGATTGCGTTTAAACGTGCAGGTGCGGATATAATCATCTCCTATCACGCTAAAGAAGTAGCCAAACTTCTTCAAAAATAGTATAATAATAGCTTATTAAATTTAGGAAAGATTATGAGACATTTTTTAACACTTAAAGATTTTAGCAAAGAAGAGATATTAGAGATTATTGATATTGGTTTAGAGATAAAAAAGAGTCTTAAGCATGGTATTTATAACAAAGAGTTAGATATGCAAACTCTTGGAATGATATTTGAGAAGAGTTCAACAAGAACAAGGGTCAGTTTTGAGACAGGTATGTTTCAACTAGGGGGCCATGCACTCTTCCTTTCAAACCGTGATATTCATTTAGGTCGTGGTGAACCAGTAGCCGATACTGCACGTGTAATCTCAAGTATGTGTGATATGGTAATGATAAGAACTTTTGAGCATTCTATGATTGAAGAGTTTGCTGAAAACTCGAGAGTACCGGTTATAAATGGTCTGACTGACTCTTATCATCCAGTGCAACTATTAGCTGATTATATGACTATGGTTGAATATGGAGTTGAACAAAATGCTGTGGTGGCCTATGTTGGTGATGGAAATAATATGACAAATTCATGGTTGATGTTATCAGGTAAGTTAGGGTTTGAACTTCGTATTGCTACACCTAAGGGTTATGAAGTTGATAGTGATGTTTTAGCTGATGCTCTTGCTATGGCAAAGGAGAGTGGTGCAGTTATAAAAGTTATGAATGATCCAAAAGAGGCTATTCACGGAGCGACAATAGTAACTACTGATACTTGGGCTTCAATGGGTCAAGAGGATGAGAAAGAGCAGAGAATAAAAGACTTTGATGGTTTTATGGTTGATTCTCTTATGATGTGTCTAGCTAAAAAAGATGCTCGCTTTTTACACTGTCTGCCCGCTTATCGTGGACAAGAGGTTTCAGAAGAGATTATGGATTCTCATGCAGAAATTATTTTCAATGAGGCTGAAAATAGACTTCATGCTCAAAAAGGTCTTATGGTATGGTTAAATAAAAGAAGAGAGCGATAGATTGAAAGTTGTTTTTCTTGCATTACTCTTTTTTACAACACTTTTTAGTGCAAAAGTAGTAGAGGTTGAAAAAAGATTTCAAAAATCAGAGCGTTGCAAGGCTTGTCATTTACATATTGTAAAAGATTGGGAGAAGTCTTGGCACTCAAAGAGTCATTATAATAGTGATGATTATTTTAAAGCTACTATTGATTATGTAAGTAGAAAAACGAGAAAAAGCCTTAACTCTGTAAAAGTAAAGTGTGCAACTTGTCATAACCCTCGTATATCAGTAACAAGTACAGGTATGGACTATGAGATAGATGCAGTTATGGGACTTGATAAGGGCTCAAAAGTAAATGCAGCTCTACAAAGTGATGCTATCAATGAAGGGATTAACTGTGTGGTTTGTCATAATATTGGTAAAATTTATGAGAATGCACCAGCATCTAAGCGTGGTATTAATCGTGTAGAGTGGACAAAATCAGGAACAATGTCAGGACCTTATAATAATGCAAAGTCTCCTTACCATAGAGTAGAACACCGTGACTTCATGAATAAAAAATCTAATGAGCTATGTTTTGTTTGTCATGCAAATGATAAAGCAGTTAAAGGTTTTGTTTTTGCGAATATGCAAGATGAGTATAAAAAGAGTGACAAGGGGTGTGTAGATTGTCATATGGGTCCAAAAGTGATGGGTGTAGCTGCAACACTAAAAATTGACAATGGTAAGGCTAAAAAAAGAGAGATAAGAAGTCATAGTTTTAAAGGGGCTCATATATCATCCTTATGGAGAGATGCATTGACACTCTCTTTAAAACAGAAGGGTAAAAATATAGTTATTACTATGAAAAATCCACAACCACACAATATTCCAAGTGGTTTTGGCTCTCGTGAACTTATTGTGGAGCTTTCTTATAAAAAAGGCATGAATGTGATAGAGACAAAAAGTGTCTCTTTGACAAGACACTATACCTCTAAACGCGGTAAAGCAACTATTCCTCACTTAGCAGTCTCTTCTTCTAAGAGTATAAGTGTTCCTGCAAATGGCAAGAGAAGCATTAAGGTAGTAAAAGTTAATGGTGCTACAAGTGTTGAGGTGAAGCTCTACTATCGTTTAGTCAATGATAAGGTTCGAAGTATTTTAAAGCTCAAAGGTGATACTTGGTCTAAAAAGAGTTTTATTACTTCGAAAACTTTAAAACTAAAGTAAAAGGTGAGGGCTTAAAGCCAACCTTTAGAGTCCTCTAAAAGAGCACTGTTATTTGTATTATAAGCTTGAATTATTGCACTAATAAGTGCTGTTCCCTCATCAAAATACTCATTAGGATCTATGTTTTTTACATCACTAAGAAACTTCTTTTCAGCAAATAGAGAGTAAGCAGTAGCCTTTGCATTCACCGCTGCAATTTGAGAATTTATCTCAGATGGAAGTTTTCCTTTGTATTTTGAAGTTAGCTGATTCATCTGTGTTTGTAGATTAGTGTTGAGAGTTTTTACTTCATTGACTAAAACATATATTTTTTCTAATTCTGCTTTGTTTATAGTACCTTTTGCAGCTAAACCAGAGCCAAAACCTCTCAGTTGTCCAACATACTCTGTCATCGGTAACATAGTCTCCATCATGATTATAGATGCATCTTGTCCAAAAGGATTTAAATCTTTTGAGAAACGTTTGCTGACAGATTGAGCTAACATAAGAGTTTGACCTATCTGCTCTGTATAGCTTGCAAAAGCCTCACTTGCTTTCATTTTAAAGGCTTTGTTATTGAGAGTTATGAGTGATTGTGATATTGTAGTAGCTCTTGAATTTATAACAGGGTCCGCTGCAAGTGGCAGAGACTCCATAATACCAATAGCTTTTTTCATATCTTTTCTATTCGCATAAACAAGTAGCATTGCTGCAATATTACCATTCATGTAGGAGTTTGTTAAACCACGTGTCTTTTGTGTCGCTATGACTAAGTCTTTGAGACTTCCGATATAAATACTATTGTCTGCTTGAGCACTATTACTAAAGAGAGATTTAGCTGATAAGCTAAAGATTAAGAGAGATAAAATTAAAAGTATACGCATTATTGAATCCTTTGATATTTCCTATTTTATCACAATATTAGCGAAAAAAACATAAAATAATATTGATATATATTAACAGCTATAAAAAAGGACTCTATTTAGTTAATAGACTTCTTTCATAACTCATAAATTAGATTCCAAATCAAGTTTGGAATGACACTCAGTTGGAACTTCGTCACCCTAAACTTGATTTAGGGTCTAGGTTATGCAAGAAGTCTAATATTTTATGCCTGTTGCAGCTCTGATTTTTTCTATCATAGGCGCTGCGATAGCACTCGCTTTATCTGCTCCACTATTTAAAATATCTCTTACTTCATCTTGATTGTTTAGATAGTGTTCGCGTTTTTCTCTAAACTCTCCAAAATAGTTCCACATAACATCTGCTAAGTAGAGTTTAAAATGTCCATGACCTTCACCACCGCGTTTGTATCTTGCTTGAAGCTCTAGGAGTTCATTCTCATTTAAAAAGAGTTTTGCCATATTGTAAACATTACACCCTTCAAACTCTTTTGGTTTATCCATAGCTATATTTTCAGTAACGATTTTTTTAATAGTTTTAAGCTGCTTTTTCTCTTCGCCAAAAATATTGACACAGTTTCCATAACTTTTAGACATTTTCTGCCCATCAGTCCCTGGAACAGTCTGAACCTCTTCTTGGATTTTAAACTCTGGGATGGTTAAGATGTCTCCATACTCATTGTTAAATTTTATTGCAATATCGCGAGCTATCTCAACATGTTGAATCTGATCTTTTCCAACAGGAACTATATCAGGAGAGTAGAGTAAAATATCTGCAGCCATTAATACAGGGTATGAAAAGAGAGAGTGGTTTGCACTTATTCCTTTTGCTGTTTTATCTTTATAACTATGAGCACGTTCAAGAAGCCCCATAGGTGTAAACGCGGAGAGAATCCAGTAGAGTTCGAGTACCTCTTTGACATCAGATTGCACCCAAAAAGTTGATTTTTCCGGGTCTATGCCTAGTGCTAAAAAATCTGTTGCAGTCTGCATTGTAAGGTGTGCAAGTTTCTCTCCACCATTACCACTACTCATAGCATGATAGTTGGCTATAAATGCAAAGGTTTCACTATTTTTTTGAGCATCTACCATCTGTTTGATTGAACCAAAATAGTTTCCAATATGTAAATCACCTGATGGTTGAATACCTGTAAGAACTCTCATATAAATAATCCTATAATTTTTTTGTGACATTATAGCAAAATAGTTTTTTTAAAGTTTTTTTTTGATATTATATAGGTAAGAAAAGGGTCAAAGAGTTTGACCATTAAAAGGATTTATTATGAATGTACAAATTCGTGCAAAAGATGTAACATTAGGTGCTAATACAAAAGCGCATATCGAAGCTGCAATAGAAGCTTTTAAAAAATTTAATTTAGAAATTACAACTGTAAATGTTATGATTGCTTCTGAAAAAAAAGGGGTTAATGTTGAGTTTGATATTCATATCGCTCATGCACAACCTGTTGTTATCTCTCAAAGTGATGATGTATTAGATGCTGCAATTGATTTAGCAATTGACAGAGCTTCTAAAGCACTGCGTCGTTTGCATACTAAAATTATTGATACAAAAAAAGGTTCTCTCAAAGACCTTGAAACTTTAGACGCTTAATTTGAAAAATCTACATCTCCTTAGGTGTAGATTTATTCACCCCTCTTGTACAAGGAAATCTACTTGAAATTCATTTTACTTTTTTTATTAACCCTTAATCTTATCGCAGATAATGATTACTCTCTTCGAGGTGCTTATGGAACCTCTTCTGCTAGTGATTTTGATGAACTCTACTATTTTCAAGGCTTCAATACAAGTCCTTATAATACTTCAGTATATAATTTAAGTACAGGGTACCGTTTTGTGGAAGATTTTTATGATTTACCAATAGATTTCACAGTTAATGGGGGGCTTAGTTACTTTGATGAAAATGGGCATCAATCCGATTTTTTAGAAGGAACACTCTACTTAAAAATGTTTATAAAGTTTAACTTTTTATCTCAAACATTTCGCTATGGTATTGCGGAGGGTGTTTCATATGCAGGAAGTGTACCTTGGGTAGAGCATAAAGAGGCTGAAGCTGAGGGTGATAATGAGTCTGAATTCTTAAACTATATGGAGATGACCTTTGACTTTGATGTCGGTAAACTTATACAAGTGAAAGATTTGGAGGGGCTCTACCTTGGTTATTTGATTAAACACCGTTCAGGTGCGCATGGCCTTTATGGTGGAGTTTCTGATGGTGGTTCTAACTACAACTGTATCTATATAGAAAAAAACTTTTAAGGGAACAATATGAAATATATACTATTTCTACTACTAACACTTACTCTGAGTGCACAAGATAACTATTCGCTACGTTTGGCCTATGGAAATGCATCTGAAAATGATTTAGGTGAAATTATCTCAGGACAATTTGGCTCACATTCTCAAAGTTTAAGTGTAATTGCACTTGATGGAGGCTATCTCTTAAAAGAGGGAGCTTTTGAGTGGCCTATGGATGTCTATGCAAAAGCTGGAATCTCATATTTTAATGAATCCCTGCAGAGTGATATTTACGAGATGACTCTTTATGTGAAAGCTTATTGGAATTTTGATTTTGCAGATAACAGAATTAGAGCAGGATTGGGTGAGGGTATCTCTTATACAAGTGATATTTTATTAGCTGAGCGTTTAGAAGCTAGTGGTGATAGTGACAACACATCAAATTTTTTAAACTATATAGATATCAGTGTTGATGTAGACTTTGGAAAACTTATAAACTATAAGCCACTTCACAATATATACCTAGGATATGCTCTTAAACATCGCTCTGGTATCTTTGGCCTTATAAATAATGTCACAAAGGGTGGATCAAACTATAATACCATCTATATAGAAAAAAGCTTTTAATAGGAGTTTAGATGGATATTATGGACTATTATTTATGGATTGTTACATTTCATATTATGGCAATGCTGTCATGGATGGCAATGCTTTTTTATCAACCTAGACTCTATGTATATCATACAGAGCATAAAAACAAACAGGATTTTGTGGACGTTGTAAAAATTCAAGAGTATAAAATGTACAAATATATAGGCCTTCCTGCAATGTGGGCAACGATAGTTAGTGGACTTTTCTTATTATTTCTTAGACCAGATTTTCTAGAGGGTGATATCTGGATGTATGCTAAACTTTCTGTAGTTGTTGTACTAGTGGCATATTCATTCTCTTTAGAGCATTATAGAGTTCAACTAGAACGTGGAGATTACTCTAAAAGTGGAAATTTTTTTAGGGCTTATAATGAAGTACCAACTGTACTATCTCTTTTAATTGTAGGGTATGTGATTACTAAAACATTTTCTATTTTATTTACTCTTATTACTTTAGTAATTGGTGCTTTTGTGATTTATAGAGTGATGAAGCAGATACCTAAGGGTTCTTAACTAGATTTCGAACTAGATCCCCAGTCAAGCTGAGGATGACAGAGAATTGAATCTTTAGTCACTCTCAGCTTGAACCTTTCGTCACTCTCAGCTTGACTGGGAGTCTAACTAGTTCCTATGCTCTGCATAGGAACTCATATATATTATTTCTCACCCTTCTTTTTAGCTTTAAAGAGTAAAGGTGTCCCTGTAAAATTAAATGCTTCTCTCATCTTATTTACCAAATAACGTCTATATGTAAAGTGAAGACCACTTGGTTTGTTCATAACGATAGCTATTTTTGGTGGTCGTGTTTC
>Ga0256826_1000992_pt1 | contig 17641 bp, 19 predicted proteins | sample CV79metaG_FD_185975 | JGI IMG/M metagenome (GOLD analysis project Ga0256826, IMG submission 185975) | Hydrothermal vent microbial communities from East Pacific Rise, Pacific Ocean - CV79 | ecosystem: Environmental > Aquatic > Marine > Hydrothermal vents | place: Pacific Ocean: East Pacific Rise...
AAAGTAAAAACTGAAATCAATAATAAAATAATTAAAGATTTTTTCATCTTTTTATCCTGTTTTTATAAAGTTATTATTTTAATAAAATATCATAAATTCTCATAAAATATAATTAAAATTTAATTTTTTTTTTGTAAAATAGGGGATAAGTTTAAAAGAGAAATGATGCTTGAAAGATATTTAAAGTAGAGAGTAATGGTTCTTTTTAAGAAAAAACAGATATTATGTTTTTAAATATTAAAAAATATTATTAAAAGAGGTATATTATGAAAAAGTCACTTATTTTTACATTACTTGTAACGGCTACATATTCTGAAGGCGTTTCAAATGGAGAGCATATGCCGATTCATGCAAAACCTGGACAATGTTTTACTAAATCATTTTATCCTCCTCAATATACCAAAGTGACAAAAATTAAGTCAACAAAAAGAGTATTGCTTAATGATGCCAGTGTAAAATATGATGTAATTCCAGCCCAATTTAGATGGAGAGAAGAGAGAGTAAAGGTAAGTGATGGAACAGAAAAGATTGTTGTTACACCAGCTGTTTATAAAACAATTTATAAAAAAATTATGGTTGAACCAGCAAAAAAAGTATGGAGAAAAAGTTTAAATAGCCGTGATATTGAGGCATTTAGCTCTTGTATTCAGTCTGCATCCGATTCTGGAATGGATATTTTAAATGCCAAAGTTGGAACATGTTTTTATGAGCATTATAAACCTGAACAATATAGACGTGTCACTTCTAAGATTTTAGTTGCTGAAGCGAGTCAGAGAATTATTGAAATACCTGCAAAGTATAAACAAGTTGTAAAAAAAATTATTACAGACAGTACATCTCAAAAGTTAATTCCTTCTGTTGCCAGTTATAAAAAAGTAAAAGATAGGGTTATTGTTGAACCTGCACATACAGAATGGAAAAAAACAACTTGTCAAAATAGGGGTTGTAATCAATCAGAGGTTGTTTGTTTAACCGAAGTACCTGTTAAGTATAGAAATATAACAAAAAGAATTGTTTTGGAACCTGCAGTTGCAACAAAGGTTGCTGTAACTCCAAAGTTTGAAACCTTTTATATTCAAGAGTTACTTGAACCTGCTTCTACCAAAATTATCCCCATTCCTGCAAAATATACAACAATTACAAAAAAAGAGAAAGTTAATGATTCTGAATATTATTGGTCTGATATTTCTGGTAAAGATAGCCAGACACGTATTCGAAATCAGTGTAATAAAATTTGTTTAACTCAAAAACCTGCAAAGTATAAGAAGATTGCTCAAAAAGTAGTTGAAGTTCCTGCTAGTAGTAGAAAAATTATAACACCACCTCAATATAAAATGGTTAAAGTTAAAAAGATTTTAAAGAAGGCTTCATTTAAAAAGATTGTTATCCCTAAAGAGTATATAACCGTGGTAACAGAGCGAGAGCGAACCAAAGGTTATTCTAAATGGATGCCAATGGTATGTGAATCTAATATGACACCAAAAATTATTAAAAAAGTACAACAAGCTTTAAAAGATGCAGGTTTCTATTATGGTGAGGTTAATGGAGTTTGGAGTTTAGATGTAAAATCATCAGCAAGAGCTTATCAAAAAGAGAAAGGACTTGGTGTTACAAGTAAATTATCTATAGAGTTAATGACCTCTTTAGGAATCTATTAAAATAGAGCTATTTGGCTCTATTTATATTTTGCAAATGCTCTTTATATGAGTTTGTAAAATCATGAACCCCTTGTTTGTTTCGCATAAAGTAAAGGTAGTCTGTCTTTTTAGGATAGAGTGTTGCTTTAATCGCTTTAATTGAGACTGAACAGATGGGATAGGGAGGTAACCCTTTATTGAGATAGGTATTGAAACCACTTTTGTCCTCTTTTATCCTTTTTGGAGTGACTTTAATATGAGAATATTTTCCATAATTTAATGTCCCATCCATCTGTAGTGCCATATCTATTTTTAATCGGTTGTATATCACAGAGGCTACAATAGGCATCTCTTCACTATTGGCTGCCTCTTTTTGAACAATAGATGCAATGGTTAATACCCTTAACCACTCTTTTTTATCATATTTTTTTAAATTTTCTAATGCAACTTTACGGTAGCGTTTTTCACTCTGTTCTATTAATGTTTTCATTATATTTTTTGCATTGCTCTCTTTGGCCAAGTGATAGGTGTCAGGAATGATTCCCGCCTCTGGGTAGTATGAGAATTGATTATAATATTTTGTAAGATTTTCTAAATTTAGATGTTCTTTTTTTGCAAGTTCTTCTAAAAATATCTCTTTTGTTTCTCCAGGAATAAGTGTAATAACATCAATTGCTTCTTTTGCTGAAGAGAGTTTTTGTAAAAATTTAATACGACTCATGCTTCCCTCTCCTATTGTTAGAGTACCACTTTTAGGTTGATTTAATAAATAAGCTAAAATATAGGTATCTATAGGAGTTAAACTGTAACCTTGCTCTTTTAAGTGGTTAATCGTTTTTGTAATTGAACCTTTTGGAAGTATAACCGTTTGGGTTGTTTTAATTGGCATAAATATATAAATCATAAATGCGACAACCAATAAAAAACTTAACTTTAAAAGAAAAGACAACACGCTGTATAGTGGGGTTAAAATTTTCATAAACTCATTATACTCATGAAAAGCTTAATATTATTTGATAATATTTGTTTTAATTTCTTTAGAAAGTCTGAAATAAGCTTCTTCCATCGCTTTCATCATCCCTTCGATGGTATTGGATGTTGCTACAGTTGTTGTAAAGAGTTTGGTTGTTCGTTGTTTGGTTTTTAAGTTTTTTATCTGGTAACTTGCATCTAAAATAACTTGGTTATTATAGGCAATAAAACGTTGTATTTTAAGAGATACCCGTTTATCTGTGTCTCTTTTTTTTGTCTCCCATGGATAGAGATATATATTGGGATTATTTAAAGATTTTTGTAAATAATTAATTAATACATTGGTTAAACGTTTCTGCATAGGAGTTAACCAGTTTGCACTTTTTATTCTAATGACTTTATATGGACTAACTTGTTTAACAATAGCGTTGTCTTTTAGGTATTTAGGGACATTTACTTTATCAATGGCTATGGTTTGTTGACAGCTCTCTATATTGTTCAGTTGAGAGGTATCTCCAAAGGTATAATACTCTTTGGATGAACAGGCAGTTAAAATAAAAAGTAGAAGGGTTATAAGTAACTGTTTCATTAGTCATCTCCTAATAGTAGTGAATTTGGTTTTTTCTCTAGTTTACGGCTAACACGTCCAATAGATTCTGCTGCAAGTGAAAGCTCATGTAGCGTCTCTGAAAGCTCTGCAGAGAATTGAGAATTCATATCATATCCTTGTGCGAATGTCTGTAGTTCTTGAAGGGTCTGTTCCAGTTCTTGAAGAGTACGATTTGTATTCTCTGGTAGCTCTTGTAGGTTTTGATTTGTGCTTAATTTATTGATATTTTTCATTGTTTTTTCTAAATCTTTTAATATTCTTTTAATTGGTTTTCTACTATTGACAATGATTTTATCAACATCTGTTAATATTTTTTTTACAGGTTTTCTGCTCTCTTCAAGAAGTTTTGTTGCACTTTTTAAGAGATTTTCTAGTGGAAGCTTTTCTAGTTTTACAAGTAATTTTCTTGTATCGTCTATAATATTAGATGATGACTGTTTTGTAAGGGTTGGAAATAGAGGGTAATCCCCCTTTTCTATAATTTCTGCTTTAATCTTATTGTTGAAAACCAAATTAATATACTCTGCTCCCATCATTGGTATTGCTGAATTTAATTCTGCTTTTAGTCCATTTTTAACCAATCTTTTTAGTGCAGAGCTAGAGTTTTTATCATTACTGTTTTTAAATACTGAAGTATAGAGTAGAGCATAAATTTTTGACTCTATTGTTGTATTTTTTTCATCAAATTTACTCTCTATATCTGTTATATAGCCAACTTGAAATCCTTGGAACTCTACAGGAGAGCCAATCTCTAGCTTATGTTGTGTTTTTAAAAAGAGAAATGTATAGATTCCACTCTCTTCTCCTTCCATAAACTGTTTTGTTTTTAGTTGAGTTAAATTCTTATAGAGAGGGAAAACTTCTCCTTTTTTTACTTTGTATCTATTCTCTCTATCTTTTAATGTTTGAATTGGTGTATAGATAGAGACTCCTCCATGAACAAGTTGAGAGAGACTTGCCAAGTGCATATCCATTTTAGCTTGTGAAAAATCTATAGAGAAACTACTTTGTGCATAAAATTTACTTTTTTTATTAATGTAATTACTGTATTTATCTTCAACAAAAATTGTAAAATTTATCTTCTCTCCATTGGGTGCTACCCCCACACGCTCAACACGTCCAACTTTTATCATTCTGTAGTAGACATTTGACCCTTCTGTTATGTTATAGCTTTGTGGTGCAGAGAGTAGATAATATTTTCCTTGAGCCTCAGTATCTAGATAGGGTGCTTCTAAGCCTACAAAGTAGCGTTGTGTTGACTCTTCACCTTTAACACCATGTAGTTCAATATATGAGCCTGAGAGTAGGGTATCTAGACCAGAAACTCCATGTGATCCAACATCTGGATGAACAATCCAAAGTTTCGCTTTATTGTTAAGGTATTGGGAAACCTCTTTGTTCATTTGTGCTTTTACAATCACCCCTTTTCCATCATTTGATAGTGAAATTTTGGTGATTACACCCACCGTTACATCACGTAGTTTTATTTGACTCTGATTGGCAATAAGCCCAGCATTTGATTTAAACGATATTTTGATGGTTGGTCCAATTTTAGCATAGTATTGAAATGCCAACCATAAAGCAATAATCATTGCTAGAAAAGGAACAAGCCATATGGTGGTTAGTAGTTGAATCTTTTTTGACTCTTTAACTTTTGGTGCATTATATTTTTGCATATCTTAAGTAACTCCCTTTTTTATTAGTCGTGTATCAAATGAGAGGGCAGATAACATGGTAAAAAAGACCATAAGTGCAAATGATGTTGCTCCAGCACCAGGAAATACTTGTATTCCCGAAAAGTGAATGAGTACTGCAAGTATAATAACAACAAATACATCTATCATAGACCATGGTCCAATCGCCTCTGTTATGTAAAAAAGTTTATGTTTATCTACCCTTGATGAGTTAACATTATACTTGGTTGATATTAGTAAATAGATTATAAAAATAAATTTTAACAATGGAACAAAAACAGATGCGACTAAAATAATAAGTGCAATAGGGTAAGAACCTGCCTCCCAAAGGTGTATAACACCTCCTATAATTGTACTCTCTGTGTTAACTCCAAACTGTTTAGAGATTAATATGGGGTATAGGTTTGCAGGAATATAAAGAATCATGGCTGTAATTAAAAATGCTAATGTTCTGTGAAAAGATATATATTCAGGTTGGTGTAGCTTTGAGTGACAACGTCTGCACAATATATTACTAGGGTCATCATAATTCACTGTTTCACAGACATGACAACGTATAAAATTACTCCTCTTCATCATCATCCTCCTCTCCATAAATATTCTCATGCTCTTGCCAAAGTTCATGAAAACTGATATTTTTTGTAATAATAAGTTCTAGAATAAGAGTTAAAATAAAAGCAACAAAAGATACCCCAATTTCAATACGTGCATAGTCAAAAAGTTTAACCATTGCAACGAGTAGGGATATAAAAAATATATCTACCATGCTCCAATGTTTAAGATGAGACAACAGAATAAGTAGTCGTTTTGTTGTGTATCCATATTTTTTGATTTTCATAAAGAAAAATATAAAAAAGAGAGAGGTAAGAATCATAAGGGGAAAAATAACAATTAAAAAGAGAAACATGATACCTACAACATATTGATTATGTTCAATCAATACAGCAAAGAGAGAGCTAAGGCTAAGGCTCTGCTCTAATCCATTTATATTGATACTAATAATGGTAAATTCAAAGGCAACAATCAAAGATATTATTGTTGTAATAACCAATGCCAAACTTTTTTCTATCATTTTATCATCTCGTCGATAGATAAGTGTATCACATTTCGAACATAGAGCTTTTGTTCCTTGATGTAGAGGAATTTTTCTATGTAGGGTGTCACACTTTTTGCAGATAATAAATTGGTCAAGTTCACGGTTTGTTATCATAAATTAATTATACTGGATTTTAATTGAACAAAGCTTTTTCTCTATTTTTAAATTTGATTAAGAAATTCTTAAAATCTCTTAAAAAAAGTACCAATCTATCACTTGGAACACCTGCATAATATCGGTTTTCAATATAGATGGCATGATATTTAGAGGCATTAATGGGCAGTTTTAACCAAGGCTCTATTAAATCTTTTTCTGTCAACTCTTTTTCATTCATAGAGTGGGCTAAGAGGATAACCATATCAGGATTACTTGATATAATATTTTCCATATTTAGGACGGGTTGTCCTTTTCGTTTTGATTGTAGTGCATTTTGATTCCCTGATGCAACAATAATTTCCTCAAAATATAGGTTTTGACCTGCAACAAAAATATTTTTTCTAAGAGAAGTATTGTGTCCAAATACAATAAGTATCTTTTTATTTTTGATAATACCTTTAAGTTCTTCTATTGAATGGTCTATTTCATCTACTATTGCGTTGGCTTTTTTCTCTTTTTTAAATATCTTACCCAGTTCAAGAATTGAATTTTTTATACTTTTTAAACTCTCTATTTTAACCAATTTTGTTTTAATTTTCAATTTTTGAAGTTGACTGTTTAACTTCTGATTGTTCTTTTGCATTAAGACAAGTGATGGATTTAATGCAATTATTTTTTCCAAACTAGGAGAGAAATAACCACCTACTTTAGGAAGTGCTATTGTCTCTTTTGGGTATTGACAATATTGGGTATTTCCCACTACATTTTTCCCCATATCTAAGGCGTATACAATCTCATTAAGTGAAGGACTGAGTGTTATAATTCTCTCTTTTGCACCAATAGATAATGTTAATAATATAATGAAAAGTAGTTTTTTCAACTTTTACTCTTTAGTGAATTTCATTGATTCCTTCAGAAATCTCTTCAAATGATTTATCTGCCCCTTGGAATACTTGTTCTATTTGACCATCTTTAACAAGTAGAATGTAAGGGAGAATTCCTCTCCAATCATAAATATCTCTTAAAAATAGCAAAATACTTTTTGCTTCGTCTTGGTCAATAATAGGATAATTCATATCATGTTGACGAATAAGTTCAAAGGCTTTCTCTTGAGTCATTGGTGGTTGTCCTTGAATAGCAATCACCGAAAGTTTATCTCTGTATGCCTCTTGAATCTTATTAACTGTTGGTAACTCTTCAAAGCAATATTTACACTCTTTTCCAAAAATTTGTACCAGAACAATTTTTCCTCTATATTCTGGAAAATCAAAACTTATATTGTTCTCTCTGATTGTTATCATCCCACCTTGAACTGTTTTCATTTGACGTGTTTTATATGGAGTTGGAGGAGGAATTGGAGTAGTGTTTTCAACTGTTGGGCTATTAGAGGTCGTTTCATTGACTTCTTCAACTATAGATTCGGAAGGTATGCTTGTTGGAATTATGGGTTGAATCTTTTCCATACAACCTGTATTAAAAAGTAAGGAACTTAAAAGTATTGAAGATAGGATGAAGTTTTGTTTCATGAAATAGCCTTTTGAATAGTTTATAGTAAATCAACAAAGTAAGTTCTATTTAAGTAAAAAATATTTTGTCTATTCAAAAACTAATTATAGCTTTTTTAAATAAACAGTTGGTAAATAGATAGTTTTTATTTACTATTTATTTTAAAGCTAAAATATATTTGTTACAAAAAGAGACTAAAAATAGATTTAAACGCTTTTAAATAGGAAAAAGATGTAATATTTATCTTAAAAAATAAAAAATAAACGCTAACTAAGGTATACTTTCAGAATTTATTTTAAGGATAGAAGAGATGAACTGGACCCCAAGCTCTTGGAGAGAGTTTCCAATTAAGCAACAACCAAGTTATGAAGACCAAGATGCACTTAAACGTGTAGAGGCTGAGCTTAACTCATATCCACCACTTATTTTTGCTGGAGAAGCACGTACATTAAAAGAGCATCTTGCCAAAGTAGGGCGTGGAGAAGCATTTTTACTGCAAGGTGGAGATTGTGCTGAAAGTTTTTCAGATTTTAGTACACCAACTATTAAAAACTTTTTTAAGTTAATGCTACAGATGAATATGGTTATGATGTATTCAACAGGTAAGCCTGTTGTAAAAGTAGGACGTATTGCAGGACAGTTTGCAAAGCCTAGATCTTCGGACTTTGAAGAGATTAATGGAGAAAAATTTCCTTCTTATAGAGGAGATATAATCAATGGTATAGAGTTTTCAGCAGAAGCTCGTACACCAAATCCACAGAATATGTTACGTGCTTATAATCAATCAGCTGCAACACAAAATCTTTTAAGAGCCTTTTCTAGAGGTGGTTTAGCAGATTTAAATAAAGTACATCAATGGAATTTAGAGTTTATTCAAGATAATGAGCTTGGTCAAAAGTATAATGATTTAAGCAATAAAATTGATCGTGCTGTTAAGTTTATGGCTGCATGTGGTCTTTCAAGTGATCAAGTTCCTCAACTACATCAAACAACAATATTTACATCACATGAAGCGCTACTTTTAAATTATGAAGAGGCGTTAACCAAACCAGATTCAGAAGGTGATAATAAATTTTATGACTGTTCTGCTCATATGTTATGGATTGGTGATAGAACCAGAGATTTAACCGATGCTCATATTGAGTACTTTAGAGGTATTGCAAATCCAATTGGTTGTAAAGTTGGACCAACAATGGATGAAGATGAGCTTATTGAGCTTATTGACGCACTTAATCCTGAAAACGAAGAGGGTAGATTAAACCTTATTGTTCGTATGGGTGCAGATAAAATATCTACATACTTCCCTAAACTTTTAAAAAGAGTAAGAGATGAGGGTCGTAATGTTGTTTGGTCATGTGACCCAATGCACGGAAATGTAGAGAAGAGTTCAACTGGATATAAAACCAGAGATTTTAACAATATTTTATCAGAAGTAGAGCAGTTCTTCAGTATTCATAAAGAGATGGGAACTGTTGCAGGTGGTATTCATTTAGAGATGACAGGAAATAATGTAACCGAATGTACAGGAAGTGCATCTTGTGCTATTACAGATGAAGATTTAGGTAGCCGTTATCATACCCAATGTGACCCACGATTAAATGCCAGTCAAGCATTAGAACTTTCATTTATGATTGGAGAGATGATTAAAGAGTAGAAAATTTTTCTCTCTTAAAAAACAATATTTTATAAACTCAAAAGTAGATATTTCACTTTTGAGTTATAGATGAATCTTAATTTAGTTTATCTATTAAGCTTAAAGGAAAGATTCCTTTACTAATATACTTTTCAGCCTGTTTAAAACCAACAAATTTCCAACTACCATTTTCATTAAGAGCTATGGTTTTATTGGTATGTAGAATATTAAAAAGATGTTTCTCTTTGTCTAAAGTGACTGTTCCTCTCGAAGATAACCTTTTTTGTAAAGTCTCTAGCATATAGGTTTCAAACTTAGCATCATCAGGTCTAGGAGATTTAACAATGGTTGTCATTGATGATGTAATAATAGAGTATAATCCTGCATCATATTTTTTTATCTCTTCTATTTTAGTATGCTTTACATCTTTTACTTTTGGTACTTTTCCTGAATCAAAAGTTGTATTAAGCATTTCTAACATTTTTTCTTTAGAAACAATGTTAAATGCTTTCGGATAGATAAAATCTATAAGTGTTTTAATATCATTATCAATTGTAGCTTGAGTATATTTTGAGAGTGCAGTTTTTAGCTCTTTCATCTCTTTTGTATCACTCTTTTCTATTGTTACATAGGGTAGATGATTTGAGTCTAATTTTGATTTCTCTTGAGGTTCAGGTGTATTACAAGCTGTTAAAAATAAAAGAGTTATAGATAGTAATGTATTTTTCATGATTGTCCTTTTTTTGTTAAAACATCTACAATTTTTGTGACCACTAAATCGGATGTTACATTAAGTGAAGTTCTTGCCATATCTAAAATACGGTCAACGGCAACAATAATGGCTAAGTACTCAACTGGAAGTCCAACTTGGTTTAAGATAACAACCATCATTACCAGTGAGGCAGAGGGTAGGGCAGCAACTCCTACACTAAGTGCCACAACCGTTACTCCTAAAATTAGCTGATCGCCAATGGTCATATCGACACCTGCTAAATTGGCAATATAGAGAACAGCAATGGTTAAATAGGCTGCTGTTCCATCCATAGATACTGTTGCACCAAGAGGAAGTACAAAACCTGCTGAATCTTTTGAGACACCACCTTTTTCTTGAACAACACGTAAACTTACAGGAAGTGTTGCTGCAGAAGAAGCTGTTGAAAATGCCATAATAGTAGACTCTTTTACAGCATTTAAATATTGGTAAGGGTTGATTTTTGCAAAGAATGCCAATACCAAAGGCAAGGTTGCAACAGCATGAATAATAAGTACACCAAGTACAACCAGTACATATTCCCATAATCCTAATATAACATCTATTCCCTGTTTTGCAATAATATAAGAGATTAAAGAGAATACTCCAATAGGAGTAAGATTGATAACCCACTTTGCAATATGAAACATTGCCTCATTAATAGAGGTAAAGAGGTCAAAGAGAACATCTTGATGTTTCTGTTCTAGTTTAAATGAAGCCAAAGCTAAAAAAACAGCAAATACAATGACTTGCATCATATAGCCACTTGCCAAAGAGTTAAATACATTTGCTGGAATAAAACTCATAATCATATCATGAAAAGAGAAAGGTTTAATCTCTGAGGCTTTAGCATACTCTAGACCAGCAGAACTTACAGGGTCTCCAATTGGAAATATATTCATAACCAAAATAGCTAAAAAGACAGATAGAGCAGTGGTTAAAAGGTAGAGACCTATCGTCTTTAATCCAATATCTTTAAGCTTCTCTACTGAGCCTAAGCCAGTTAATGCTGTATAGATAGAGGCAAAAACTAAAGGAACAACCAACATTTTTAAGAGACTTACAAACATATCTCCTATAAGTTTCTGTTCCAGTGCCAATGAGGGGAGTAGTATTCCAAAAAGAATTCCAAGGATAATTCCTAAGAAAACTTGGACATTTAATGATTTTAGATGGTGCATTTTTTTCCTTTATTATTTACCGTATTTTAACGGTTTAGTGATTAAAAGGGGCTATGTTTTTTTCTTAAAAAAGAGCTTTAAAATAATAACAAAAAATAATATTTATAAATTCAATAAGTTGTTAACCTTATATTAATATAAAAAGTATTATTATTTTGTATATTTAAACTAAAATTTATATTGAAAGAACTTAGAATGAAAGAAAAATTAACTTTAGCCACATTTTTTATATTATTTGTCATTACAAACTCTGTTGCAACAAACAACTACTACAAAAGTCATTATGCCACGGTTTCACACCTACATCAAGTCTTTGAAAAGGTAAAAAGAAACAGTGATGTAAGTCAAAAAGCTTTAGCAGAAGCTTTCTCCTTTTATGAAAAAAGTCGTTATAAAAAAAGACTCTCTCCCAATTACATAGCCATTGCAGATTACACAAAAGTAGCACTTCATAAAAGATTATATATTATTAATGTACATAGTGGAGAGGTCTCATCTTATCGTGTAGCTCATGGTGTAAACTCTGGTGCAAAATATGGTAGAGTTGTAGAGTCAGGTGATGTAAAAGGCTCATTAAAAACACCCGCTGGTTTCTTTAAAGTTGGAACAAAAGAGGGTATTACTACTAAAAAAAGATATAGATACCTATCGGTTGATGGACTTGAAAGAAGAAATAGAAATGCAAAAAAACGACAAATTTTGTTGCATACTGCATGGTATGTAGCAAAAGCAGGACGTAGTTTTGGTTGTTTTGCTATTGAACCCAAAGATAAAAAAGAGGTTTTTTATAAATTAAAAACAGCACTACTCTATAGCTACACTGGTGGAGCTTAGGATTTATCTTCCCAAACTTTCCACCCTTGCTCTTTAAAAAGAGCTTTCGCTTTGGAACATATTGGAGCTTGAATATAGATATATTTCTTATTTATTTTACTATCATTTAATTGCTCTAATCTCTGATGTAACTCCATTATCTCTAAACACTCTTTGGTTAATATTTTACTCTTTTTTTTGATATGAATAATACATGTATAGTATTTCTTTAAATCAACACCCAAGTAGATAAAAAGTTTTTTACGAGAATTTAACTCTTTAATATTAATGGGTTTAAGTGACTTAAAGAGTAGACCTTTTTGTTGTAGAATATGAACAATCTCTTTCATTATTTATAAGTTAAATTACTAAGGTTAATAATCTCTTGATTGTAATAGAGTTTTCCATCTGAAACAAAAGCATATCCCTCTACTTCATCTACTTTATAGACTCTATGTTTAGAAAATGAAAGGTTTGATACTATTAAATAACCCTGTTTATCTAAGGCATAGATGCTATTTTTATATAGGGTTGCTACCGAAAAGTGTGCAAATTTGAATTTCTTTTCTGACTGAATTGTAAGTGACTCATCAAGTTTTAGAATTCTCCCATCTTTTGCAAATACAAAGAGTTCTTTATTATAAATGACTACTTCTGACACAGATGTATCTAACTCTTTTTTACCTTTATTGCTAATTGATAAAACCTTATTTGGAGTAGAGGCAATAAGTGTATTATTTAAACGACCTAAGAATATGACATTATTCAAAGAGGTTTCGGTACTCACATACATCTCTTTTGAAACTTTTAATGTTTTTAAATCTAAGATGGTTAATTTTCCATCAAGGGTAGGAATTACAACTAAATTTTCTATCTGAAGAGGATTAGCAACACGTGTATCAATAGCAAATGCTTTTTGAGCTTTATTACTATAAATAATTGATTTCTTTTCAAAGTCATAAACACCAAAATTGTTGTTTTGAAGAACATAAACAAGTAATTTTCCTATGAGTGTTCCAGCTACAAGAGCTTGAGGAAATTTAACTGTGGCAACGGTTCCCTCTTTGGTAATGATATTACATTGTCCATGTTGGTCTGCCGTTAACGCAGCATTCTTGGTATTGTTTATAAAATGAAATCCATTTTTCAATTTTAAATCTACACGTTGTGTTCTTGTAAGTACATCCCCACTAGCCAATGTTGCACCATTACGGGAATAGTGAACAATTTTATCGCCCATTGCACTGCTAGATACATTGTATGATTGCTCTGGAGTATAATACTGTTTTGAGCTACATCCCAAAAACATAAGTAGAGCAGTTGATCCAGCTAGTAGAGTTTTTTTATACATTATTGACCTTTAATAGTGTAGTGTTTAATCATTTTTGAAATATTATAGACAGGAGAATCCTCACCAATCATATTTAATTCATCTTTTGCCTCTTGAACTTTGCCATCTTTTATTAGAAGTGAAGCATTATTAATCAGTGCAAACTCATTATAAAGTTCAGATTTAGCAGGTTTCCCCTCTAATATAGAAAGATGATAGTTACTTAAATCAGCAATTATAGAGTTAGAAGTTGTTGTAAGCTGTTTCAGTGCCTCTTTATCACTATTTTTAATTGCCTCTTGATAGGTGTATAAATCAAAAAGAGCAGGGTTATTACTTTTTAAACTACTTAGTGCTTCTTTATTTTTAGCATCTGTTTCTAATGTTAAATAGGCAGAGTTTGCTGTAACCAACTTCTGTTCAGCAATATTATTTACAATAGCTGTTCCTACAACATAAATGGTTGCAATAGTCAGAACAGAATATATTTTAATTTTATGTTTTTTAAAGAGTTTTTCTAATTTAAAAGCAGAAGCCAACATCTGCTCGTCATTACTTAGTTCTTTTTTCGCTTCGTTTAGGGTATCCGAAATATTCAAATTTATCTCCGTTATTTAAAAATGTCAATATTATATCTAAAATAATTAAGAATTTAGAGGTTGATTATATGAGAATTGTTTGGAGTTTATTACAATAATTTATATTTTAACAACTTCTTGTTTATTCTCTCTTTTACTTAACTTTAAAGCTTGTTATAAATTATTTATTATTAAATAAAGCTATTTTTAAGTATTTTACTGTTTTCTTATGTTATCATTTTAATAGGCAGATAAAGTTTATCTGTCTTACTAAAATAAATAATATAGGAATTCAATATGAAAAAAATTCTAGTTTTAACAACTTTATTGGTTGGTGCAACAATATTTAGTGGATGTGGTAGTGATGATGATAGCTCTTCTCCTGCAGGTTCTTCTAATAGTGATTTATCTATTTCTCCTGTTACAACAAAGGTAGTGTGTGACCCTAAAGCTCTTACCAGTAATGCAGGTTCATATGATGTGAAATACTCAGCAGATGGTGATGTAACTGTTATGTGTCAAACTTCAGGTCAATACACTTTTGGAGAGTATCAATTGGCTTCTGGTCTAAATACTTTAACTATTACACAACTTAAAAGAGTTGAAAATTTTGCTGTAGATTCAACTTCTGCTAAAGGTGTAGGTGTAGATACCTATGATTACAAAGCAGGTACAGTACATCATACAGCAGATGCAACAGTAGATGGTAAACCTTATAAATATAATTGTGTAGAAACGTTCCCATCTCCTCTACCTGAAACATTAACAGATACAAATAGTATTGAAAATTTATTAGAGTGGGAAGGTGATGAAAACAACCTTATTAAAACAACATGTCCAAAATCTTACTATGAAGAAGATGATGATAGTGAAGATGATAATTTGGGTAAAGGAACAATAAATTCTCTTATTAACTATACATTAACTGATAGTGATGGAAAAAAACATCTTCTTTCTGTAACTACATCATATGTTCTAAAATAAAAAAATAGAGTGTAGTTTTTAACTACACCTATGTATAGATATTTACTTCTATCTATACATTAAATCTAAAGTGCATAACATCACCATCTTGAACGATGTACTCTTTTCCCTCTAGTCTGTTTTTACCAGCCTCTTTTGCTCCTGACTCTCCACCATAAGTGATAAAATCTTCGTAGGCAATAACTTCTGCTCGAATAAACCCTTTTTCAAAGTCATTATGAATAACAGCTGCAGCTTTTGGAGCAGTTGTTCCTTGTTTAATTGTCCATGCTCTTACCTCTTTTACACCTGCTGTAAAGTAAGATTGAAGACCCAGTTTATTGAACCCTTTATGAATGATTTGGTCAAGCCCACTCTCTTCTATTCCAAGGTCTGCTAACATCTCTTCACGCTCTTCATCATCAAACTCTACCATCTCTTCTTCCATTTTGGCACACAGTTTAATAACTTCTGAGTTTCTCTCATCTGCATAGGCTTTTAGTTTTGTAACAAACTCATTATCTTCATCTAGGCTATCTTCATCTACATTTGCACCATACATAATCTCTTTAGAGGTTAATAGACGTAAATCTTTGTTCATATCAACAAAACCATCCGATTCAATATCTGTAAACGTAGAAACAGGGTTACCTTCTGCAACATGTTCTAAAAGAGCTTCTGCTACAACCAGTTGTATTTTTGCATCTTTATCATTTCCACGTGCTTTTTTGCTTAGTGTCATAATTCTTTTTTCAATAGAGTCAAGGTCTGCAAATAGTAGCTCTTGTTCAATAATCTCTACATCACGGATTGGGTCAATAGAACCCTCTACATGTACTACGTTATCATCTTCAAAACATCTTACAATATGTAAAATAACTTCGGTTTCACGAATATTAGATAAAAACTTGTTTCCTAGACCTTCGCCTTTACTTGCACCTTTAACCAATCCTGCAATATCTACAAAATCTAGTGTTGAGTATTGAATCTTTTCAGGATTTACAATCTTAGCTAACTCTTCTAATCGGCTATCTGGTACAGGTACAACTGCTTTGTTTGGTTCAATGGTACAGAAAGGGTAGTTTGCACTCTCTGCGTTTTGTGCTTTTGTAAGGGCGTTAAATGTGGTTGATTTACCAACGTTTGGTAATCCTACAAGTCCGATGCTTAATCCCATGGTATTCCTTGTGTATAAATAGTGATGGGATTTTAGCTAAATGTTGGTTATAGGCTCTTTGTTTTAACTTTTGCTCTATTTGTAAAGGAGTGTATTATTTTTAAACAAGTGTAACTTACTTGAAATATAACTATACCTATAAAATCAGCAAGAATATCCATAAAGCTGGTTTCTCGACTGGGAATAAAATATTGTACCAGTTCTATAAAAAAACCAAAAAGAAGTAAAGCAACCATATTTCTTAAGCGTTTTTCAATACTGGAAGATGAGCGATTAAGAAGAAGTGATAATGTAAAAAAAGCCGTTATATGTTTAATTTTATCAGCATATTGATGATTAATTTGAATGTGGTCATCACCCATAGTAGCTAAAATAAAAATAGCAATTGCTGTAATAAAAAAGAGAAATTTGAAGTATTTTTTATTTATAAGAAGTATTTTCATACACCATTATAGTGTTTTTTTGTTAAATAGTGTATAAAAGTAACAACTTAAAGGTTATTACTTTTAAATTTATCAATCTATTTTATAATTTCTATCTCAATAATAACCTCTTTTCCTTCAGGATTATTTTTTGTTTGATTTGTATTTTAGTAAAAGTTTCCCTTCTCTATCTTTTAGGGTTAGGGTATCTTTTATATCCTCTTTTGCTATATCTAATATAATTTTATCTCCATTGATAGATTTTTTGAATTTGGTAATATTTAGTTTTATTGGCTTTTTCACATTTTTTGTATCTAGATAGATAACTACGCGTCTCTCATCTTTTGTAAATGTTATTGTCTCCTCTTTTAATTCTCCTCTTCCTGCCAATACAATTGGTCTGTTTCCATTTGGAAGAACCAAAATATCTATCCCCTTATATATTTGCTCTAAACATTGAGCCTTTGCCCCATTTTTTAGTGAAAAACAGAGGTTCATTTTTTGGTTATTGACTTCGGGATTACCACCATCAATAATTGAAATTTTTGACTGATTTTGATTTAAAATCAATCTGGTAGCCATATTTGAGCCATTGCTACATGCTGTGGTGTAGAAGATTATAAAAGTTCCCATAAAAATTGATAGTTGTTTCAACTGTAACCCCTTTATTAAGATGTTATGATTATAACAAGAGTTTTTAAAAGGAGAAATTAAATAATGAAAATAGTTATGTTTTTTTCTGTTTTACTGCTGTTGGGTTGTACCCCCCAAGCCGATACAGAGCAGAGTGGTGTAAAACGGGTGGCATTGGTTATTGGTAATCAAAACTATAAAGATAATAGGCTAGAGAACCCCATTAACGATGCAAAAGGGGTAAAAAAAGTACTTGAATCTATAGGCTTCAAGGTTGTTTTAGGGCTAGATTTGACCCATGCCCAGTTTAATCAGGCACTACAAGAGCTAAAGTCCGAGATAATACCTCATAAGACATTGGTTTTTATCTACTTTGCAGGTCATGGAAATACTTTGCAACGAAACAGCTCCGAGCAGTTTTTGATGATGACCGACAGCCAAAAGCCTGTGATTGTTAGTATCTTTAAACTCTATTCGCTGTTAGAAGATGCCAAAAGCAGGTACAATATTATTGCTCTTGATGCTTGTAGAGATTACCAAAAACATTAT
>Ga0256826_1000993_pt1 | contig 17638 bp, 14 predicted proteins | sample CV79metaG_FD_185975 | JGI IMG/M metagenome (GOLD analysis project Ga0256826, IMG submission 185975) | Hydrothermal vent microbial communities from East Pacific Rise, Pacific Ocean - CV79 | ecosystem: Environmental > Aquatic > Marine > Hydrothermal vents | place: Pacific Ocean: East Pacific Rise...
TTTATTTAATTTTTATTATGATGAAAAAAATAAAGTTTGGAAATTTAAAAATCATTATATTGAAACAGAAGATATAAATAGTGAAATATCTACGATAGAAGAGGTAGGAAACAAAGAAAATAGCTTAAAATTTTTAACCCATATAAAATCTAATAAGGTAAAAAAATATTTAAAGAATATTTATTCTAAAAGCAATGAATTCTTTGTAGAAAAAGTATTATTATTTAATATTCAACAAGCAGAGAATAAAAAATTATTATTTGAAATATATGTAGAATCTAAATCAAAAATATTTGATAAAAAATTATTTTTAATCTTTAAAGATAGAAATGATAAAGATGAAAAAAATATTGTTAAATTTCTTGTTGAAACTGTTAGGGATGAAAAAGTAGGTAATAAACTAATATTTAATATCTCTTTAGAAAAGTTTATGATAGAAAGTACGACTATTCTTACTAATTGGGATATATATTTAAAAATAGATAAAGAGTATCGAATTAAATCAAACTTAAAGTTAAAAGAAAATTTTAAAAAAGATAATTATGATTTTATACCTTATTCAACAAAATATAAAAATTTGTCATTTCTGAGTATTCGGAAGAAATCTTTGATGAGTTCTTTAGAGATTAAAAAATCTATCACTTTTGTTCTATTTAAAATAAATTATAAAGGTGGAGTAACAAAAGTTACGATTGATTTAGCCAATTCCTTAGCTGAGGAAGGTCATAATATTACTCTATTGGTTTTAGAGATGTCGAATATTTCAAACTATTTTCCTATCTCTTCAAAAGTAAATTTTTCTTATATCGCTTTAAGTACACATAAAGATAAGAATTTCTTTCCACAAGATGCTTATAGTAGAGTTGAGAATACTAGTATAGAATTTAAAGAATATTTAAAAGAACATTTCTCTACTATAGATAGTGAGTATATTTATTTTCCTATTTATGGAAGAGGATTATTTTTATCACTGTTAGAAGCGACACCACTAAAAATTAAAAAAATTATAGGAGATCATAATAGTAGAAGATATAATATTTATGATAAATTACTTCAAGAAAATAATAAAGTTACTAAAGATATACTATTTACATTAACAAAAGATAGATATTTATTTGATAATTTAGAAAAATTTGATGCCATTCATATAGTGAATCCATTGGTAAAAAATATTTATAATTCTGTTACAGATAAACCTATAATAGATGTACCCAATATTATTAATATTGCAACAAGAGAAGAATATCTTTGGAAAAAGAGAGATAAAGTGATTATTGGTGTTGGTAGTCTTCTTGTACATAAAGGATTTGACAGATTAATAAAAGCTTTTTCTGAAATACATATGAATTTTCCTGAATGGAAGATAGAAATTTATGGAGAAGGTTCAGAAAAAAATAATTTAGAAAATCTTATTTATGAATTAAAACTTTCAGATAAAGTCTTTTTGAAAGGCTTTACTGCTAATGTAATTGAATATATTGAAAAATCTATGCTTTTAGTTAGTGTTAGTAGCCGTGAATCCTTTGGATTAACAATGGTTGAGGCGATGAATGTGAAAACAGCAGTTTTTTCTACGAGAACAACAATTGGTGCAAAATATTTAATTAACAATGGAAAAACAGGTTTTTTAGCGAAAGATAATAGTGTTAAGAGTATTGAAATTAAATTAACAGAGGTTTTAAAACTTATTGATAGTAATAACTCTTTAATCGTAGATATAAGGGAGAATGCTTTTTTAGAATCAAGAAATTTTAATAAAGAAAATATAACATTACAATGGAAAAACATATTAAATGAAATTTAATATATTATAATGTCACTGTAAAATTTAGTATAAAAAATGCAAAGGTAAAGTATGGTAAAAAAAATATTAAAAAGAGTCTTTTTCTGGAATCTTATATCTTTAGAAAATAAAAATAAAATTAGAAACTTATTTGGTATGAAAACAACTCGTCAACGGACAACCAAAAAAATAGTTAAGAAAAAAAATAATGTAAGTAATTTTAACTCTTTATTTAATAATTTTTCAGTTTTTAAAGCAGATTTTAATCATTATGAAGTTGGATTATATTTTGCAGGTGGAATGGGAAGTGTTTATCAAGTTGAACAGTGGATTGGTACACTTCAAGAGCTGAAACAAGAGAAAAATTTTTTACTTATTATCCGTGATAAGGGTGTCTTTACATGGTTAGCGAAAAATACTGATTTTACATTAGTTTATTGTTTAACACTTGCCGATTTGACTAAGTTTTATGAAGAGAGTAATTTGAAATGTATTCTCTATGTAAATAATGGATTTAAAAATTTTCAATCTCTTATGGTTGAAAGTGCATTACATGTACATATTAATCATGGTGAAAGTGACAAAAGTTCTACTGCGACTCACCAAGCAAAAGCATATGATTATGTATTGATTGTCTCTGATGCAGGTTATAATAAATACCAATCTAATTTAATTAATATAGATATGAGTTCTTTTATTAAAGTAGGTCGTCCTCAGTTGGATCATATTAAGACTATTGCACCTTTTGATAAAGATCAACCAGCACCTATTGTGGAATCTATTAATCTTGAAGATAATGTTGTTGAAGAGAGTGAAAAGACAAATATTATAGAAAACAGTACTCCTGTAGAAGAAAATATTGATAGAAAAGTTATTCTTTATGCTCCAACATGGGAAGCAACACATGATTCTATGAATTTTACTTCATTAAATGAGTATGGATTAGAGTTGGTTTCTAAAATACTTGATAATCCAAACTATTATTTAGTTTATAAGCCACATCCAAATACAGGTTCACGAGATACTGTTACAAAGAATATAAATAATAAAATCAAGAAGCTTCTTAAGGATAATCATAAAGGAGAGGTTGTTTCTACTGGAGATATTAATTCACTTTATGCACATGTAGATTTAGCAATCTTTGATAATTCAGCTGTGGCAATTGATTATCTACAAGTAGACAAACCTATGTTAATGACAGATATGTTTCATAAAATGGATAAGAGAGAAGGAAAGCCAACTATTGTTAATGCTGTAAGACTTTTATCTTTAAAAAATTTAAGTAAAGTTGAAGAGATTATTCAAGATGAAATTGAAAATGATACATTGAGAGATATAAGAAATAAAGTAAAAATTTATTTCTTAGGTAATTATAATTATGATAAAAAGGAGAGTACTCAAAAATTTATTGAAACAATATTAGAAATTTGTGATGAACGAGATAAGCTCCATAATTTATTAGTAGAACATAATATGAATAAACAAGATTTTATAAACTAATTAAATTGAAGAAAGGATATTTTTGATAATACTCAGTTGAAGCTTTTAAATGAGCTTCTTTTATAAGTAATTTAGATAAAAAATATCTCTTAGATTTTTGCTCTAGCTTAACAAAGATGAAAAAACTTTTATTATAAAGAAATATTAAATAAAGAAGAGAAATAATGAATAAAAAAACAATAATAACCTACGGAACATTTGATATGTTCCACATAGGGCACCTCAAATTACTTCAACGTTTAAAAAATATGGCAGATGAGTTAATTGTTGCTATTTCAACAGATGAATTTAATCGTGGAAAAGGGAAAAAAGTAATGATTCCTTATGAGCAAAGAGCAGAGATTGTAGCCAATATTAAATGTGTAGATAGGGTTATTCCTGAAGAGAGTTGGGATCAAAAAGTTATTGATGTTCAAAAATATGATATAGATATTTTTGCTATTGGAGATGATTGGGCAGGGGAGTTTGATTTTTTAAAAGAGCATTGTGAGGTAGTTTATTTGGAGCGTACAAAAGATATATCTACCACACAACTTAAAAAATCGTTAACAAATTTTATGTCGATTCCTAAAGAGGATATAATTAATGCTTTTGAAGTAATAGAACTTTTAAAGAAAGATTTTGAGTAAAATATTAACAAAAGCAAATATAAAAAATTTTTTAAGAGATTTTCGAAAGAATTTATTTTGTCGAGGAAAAGAGCAAAATATAGATAACTATCAATATTTTATCTTTATTAATTCCAAAGTGACGAATATTATTGATCAAATTTTTCCACATTTTGAAAAAGGATTTTTAGATAAAGATAAGGTTTTGATTGTTTATAAACATCATTTTGAAAGTGTTAAATATATTCAAAGAGATATAAAAAAATATGGGCTTCAAGGTCACTGTATAATTAATTTAAGAGATATTCCATCGGTAAAAGATGCCATATGGATTTATACCCATAACAGTATGCACAATTTTGCTGTAATAAATAAAAACCTCTACTCTACCCATATTTGGATTGGTCATGGAGATAGTGAAAAGATAGCTTATTATAAAAAAATGATTCGTATTTATGACTATATTTTTGTTGTTGGAGATTTGTCGATAGAACGATTTATAACCCATAAAATCTTTAGAGAGGGAGAGCGTTATAAATTTATTCGTATTGGAAAATCTGCACTCTGTTCTGTATTACCAACAACTGTCAAAGATGGAGAAAAAGCTATTTTATTTGCACCCACTTGGGAGGGAGCAATGGTCGAAGAGAACTACTCTACACTACATCTACCTAAAGAGAATGCAGAGTTTATAGAGATTATAGCAAAGCAACTAAAGATAGATACCATTATTATTAAATTACATCCAAATACAGGAATACGTGACTCTAAAGTTGTTAACCAAACTATTAAAACAGTTCAATCTCTTTTAAATTTAGATAAAAAACTTATTTTTGTTGCTGAAAAAGGAGACTGGGTTTATGGTTATATTTATAATGAATTTAAAGAAAAATTAGAGTATCGTGATAAACTCTATCAGTTACAAGATTATAAGTTAGAGGTAGGTGTAGCGAATATCTCTGCAATGACACCTATGATAGATATTGAGGGGATTAAAACATTTGTACTTTATGATAAAGAGATAGAGATTCAAGAACGGGTTACCTTAACATCAGGAGAGAAAGTTAATTTAAGAGATTTAAATCATAAATATGATTTTAAGCATAGTATGGCTGATGGTTTGGTTTCTTATGAAGAAGATTGGAATGAGTTGACTCAAAAGGAAATTTTTGATAAAGTTAAAAAATTTATAGAATAAAAAGGAAAAAATTATGAAAAAAATATATTTAAAAATCTTACTACTGTTACTCATAAGTTTGGTTGCTTTAGAAGCTAAAAACTTGGGTCATAGATTAGGTGGAGATGTCTACTCTCATGAAAATACATTAACATGTTATAAAAAAGCTTTAAAATATTTACAATATAAAAAAGATTTTAAATATGTAGAGTTTGATATTCAAGAGACCAAGGATAATAAAATTGTTGTTTTTCATGATCATGAGATAAAGAGAATTATTCCTAAAAATAAGCATAATAGAAAAGTTTTAAAAAGAGTACTTAAAAAAAAGAGTTTTGAAAAAATTCAGATTAAAAATTTAACTCTAAAAGAGGTTAGAGAACTTTCTATTGCAAAAAATGTATCTATTCCAACATTAGAAGAGGTTTTAATCTCATCAGTTAAATGGAGATTAAAGAAGCCTATGCATATTGAGGTAAAATCTTTACATTCCGATAAAGCTCGTTATAAACTTATAGAGCTTATAAATAAATATAGTAAAAATCTAGATATATCTATAATTGCTTTTCGTAAATATTTTTATGAATCTTTCCCTTTTGCTCCTAGATGGATAAAACTTTTTCAAGAAAATAATATAGAAGCATCTCAAATAGATAAACATTTTTTTACGAAAGAGAAATCTTTCTGTTCTTCTTATGAAAACTTTACGACACTGCTTCCTGAGAGTTCTTTCTATATTAATAAAAAGAATGGCAGAACGCAAGAGTTTGTATTTGTTTTACCTAAAGGTATAAAGTGTCAGGATACTATTAAAATAGGAATTTATGGTGGTTCTGATGATAGTGGAGATAAAGGAGTGACTTTTAATCTTAGCAATGAAAATGGAAAAAAACTTTTATCTGGATTCTCTAATTCAACACCTTGGGAGTGGTTTACTTTAAATCCAAAAGGTAATAAAAAACTTATTTTAACCATAGAAGATATGGATACAAAATTTACAGGTAAACATCCTGGAAATGGTGGTATGGTTAAAGTACTTCTTGATATAAAGTGATATAGAGTATTTCATTAGCCAAAGTATGCTATAATTTAAATAAACCTTAATATTATTAAATAATGTTATAAAATATTTAAAGGATAAAATATCTCTATGAACAGTATTGAATATCGTTCTAATCAAGGACAGCTCTATTTCTTTAACTTCTCTCCTTGGAGAATGATGCAGATAGAGTCTTTCTTTTATGCTCCTAATAATCAAAAATATATCTGTAAAACATTAGAAGAGGCACTCTCTAAAGGCTTAGATAAAGAGTCTAATATCTTTATTTATGGAGTTATAGATTTTCCTGAAGTAGAGTATTTTGCTAAAGAGAATAATATGACCATCTATAGGATAGAGGATGCCTTTATTCGTTCCGTTGCTTTGGGTTCAGGTTTTGCAAAACCTTATTCATTAAGCATTGACTCTAGAGGTATCTATTTTGATCCACGGAAGCCTTCTGATTTAGAGTATATTTTAGAGAATCATAATTTTTCAAATGAACTTTTAGAGAGAGCTAAAAAAATTAGAGAAGAGGTTGTGGCTTCTAAATTCTCTAAATATAATCACTTATCCCATCAAGAGATAGAGATAGATAAAAAGCAGTATGAAAAGGTAATTTTAGTAACAGGGCAAGTCGAAGATGATATGTCTATTAAGTTTGGGGCATTTGGGCTTAATAATAGTGACTTATTAGAGATGGTTAAAGAGCAAAATCCTAAAGCCTATATTATTTACAAGCCTCATCCTGATGTTCTTTCAGGAAATAGAATAGGCACAATCCCAAAAGAGATTACAGATAGATGTGCTAATGAGGTTCAGACCAATGTTAGTATAGACTCTTGTATTGCTGTAAGTGACGAAATACACACTTTAACCTCTGGGGCAGGGTTTGATGCACTATTACGTGGAAAAGCTGTTTTTACTTATGGTATGCCTTTCTATGCAGGATGGGGCTTAACCACTGATTACCGTAAGTGTGAGCGAAGAACACGAACTTTGACTTTAGATAAATTGGTTGGTGCAACTTTAATTCTTTTTCCACGATATATTTCACCTAAAACAGGAAAATTTTGTGAAGTAGAGCAGACATTAAATGAGTTAAAAGAGGAGCAAGAACACTATTTTAACAATATATTTTATAGATATAAGGTGAATATAAAAGGCTATTTATTGCCACGTGTAAGAAAAACTGTACGTATGCTTCTCAAACCATTTAAATTAAAAATTTGATAAATCTTCTCTCTTTTTGGTTAGAACAAAAAGAGCTGTTTTCCAAATAATTTTAATCTCTAAAAAAAGAGACCAGTTCTTAATATAGTATAAATCATACATAAGTTTCTGTTCTGCATCAAGTTTTCCTGAACCATATTGGTATTTTATTTGTGCTAAACCTGTAATTCCTGGTGCAACCACATGTCGTTGGGTATAGTAGGGGATAGATTTTTCAAACTCTTTTGTCCATATTTTTCGTTCAGGTCTAGGTCCTACAAAGTGCATCTCTCCCTTAAATACATTCCATAATTGAATTAATTCATCTAATTTGTTATCTCGAATTTTCTTGCCCCATGGAAAGGTTCTAGGGTCATCTTTTTTGGCAAATTGCGCACCATTGGCTTCGGCATCTAAGTGCATGGAACGTAGTTTAATGCAGGTAAACTCTTTTTCTGATAGACCAACTCTTTTTTGTGTAAAAAATAGTGAACCAGGGGACTCCTTTTTAACTCTATACCAACTATAAATAACAGCCAACAGTGTAATAGGAAAGAGTGTGATAACTGCAAAATAATCTATAAATCGTTTTTGGCAATATTGGAAAGGTGTATAAGGATGAATATCTTCTAAGCAAGATTTAGAGTCTGAATTAAAGTTCAAATAGCATTTATTTAAATGTTTTTCAAGAAACTCCTCTAGTGTCATATAATTGATACCTTTAGGCTCTAGTTTACTTAAATATGTAATAAATTTATGGGGAAGTTTTACTTTTGTATTCAGTACAATTAATGTTATAGGGGTATCTCTACGAATACCTTCAACAATTCGGATACTCTCTTTTATCCCTTTATGTTTATATGAGATATGCGTTATATTATTAAAACGTTTTTTCAAGCGCTCCAATTCAATTTTAGAAAAGTTATATCTATCTCCTAATATTACCATACATCTCTCTTAAAAATTAATTTTAATCTTATTCTACATTAAAAATACTATAAAATGGGTAATAAATAGACAAAAATCTTTATTTAATGTTTTAATCTATAAACTGTATTAATCATAAGGTATTTCATATCTTTATTCATCTGCTGATAATTAACACTAAGACCTGTATTTTTTGTAACTTGAAAAATAAGTTCTGCACCATAACTAAGTCCATCTTCGGCATTTTTATTCTTTGCATAACCCACTTTTCCTTTAATTCCTATATTTTTATCAAGTACAAATAGATAGGTAGGGAGGATTGAAACAGATGAGAAATCGGTTGTTTTATCTAGTTTACGGTGTTCTGCTTCATCAATAGATTGTATATATCCCAGCTCTATACCAAACTTATTTCTATGTATAAAACTATAACTTAAATTTAAGGCTTGGCTGTTACGGTAGTTATTTGAAATCTGTTGAACAACACCTAATGAGATAAAAGATTTTCCAGGAAGTTTTCTATTTAACTCTCCTAGTAGTGTATTTGAGAAGAGTGGTAAAGTAAATATTATAGTTAAATAGAATTTTTTCAAAAAGTGCCTTTATTTTTATAGAGTTACTTATTTTATCAAATAAGCGATTAAAATTTGTTAGTTTGGTATAATTCTTTATTAATTTATTATAGAAGGTTAATCTATTATGACAATAACACGTTTTGCACCATCTCCTACAGGATATTTACACATTGGAGGGTTAAGAACAGCTCTCTTCTCTTGGCTCTGGGCTAAAAAACAGGAGGGAGAATTTCTTCTTCGTATTGAAGATACAGACTTATCTCGTAACTCAGATGAAGCGTTAGATGCGATATTAAAGGCATTTGACTGGGTAGGAATGAGTTATGATGGAGATGCAATCTATCAATCAAAACGATTTGATATTTATGCAAAGTATGTTGAACAACTACTCCAAGAGGGAAAAGCATATAAGTGTTATATGTCTAAAGAGGAGTTGAGTGAACTTCGAGAAAGACAAATGGCACGAGGTGAAAGAACCAGATATGATGGTCGTTATCGTGATTTTACTGGAACGCCACCAGAAGGTGTAGAACCTGTTATTCGTATTAAAGCACCAACTGAAGGGATGATTACTTTTATCGATGGAGTAAAAGGAGAAATTAATATTTCTGCTACAGAGGTGGATGATTTTGTTATTGCCAGAGTAGGGGGTGTTCCAACCTATAACTTTGTTGTAGCAATAGATGATGCTTTAATGAATTTAACAGATGTTATTCGTGGTGATGACCATCTTTATAATACACCAAAACAGATTGTTGTCTATGAGGCACTTGGATTTAAACTTCCAAACTTCTATCATGTTGCAATGATCAATAATGAACAGGGTAAAAAACTCTCTAAACGAGATGGTGCAACCGATGTAATGGAGTATAAAACTTTAGGGTATCTTCCAGAGGCACTTTTAAACTTTTTAGTACGTTTAGGATGGAGTCATGGAGACCAAGAGATTTTCTCTATTGATGAGATGATAGAGTTGTTTGACCCCTCTAATATTAATAAGAGTTCATCAAACTATAATCTAGATAAACTTTTATGGTTAAATGCACACTATATTAAAAATAAGCCTTATGATGAATTGGCTGAACTTTTGGTAGATTTTGGTGTTGATATTAGAAATCATGACAAAAGAGATTTAATTTTAAATGCAACCAAAGAGCGTGGTAAAACATTGGTAGAATTGGCAGAACAGATTAATCTTATTTTAAATGCACCAACCGAATATAATGCTAAAAATTTTAAAAAAGCGTTTAAAGGGAGTGCTGTAGAGATTTTATCTGATTTTACTTATCTCTTAAAAGAGAGTGGAGCTGTTACACCAGCTGAATATCACGCTGTAATGGAAAAAATAGTAGAAGAGAAAGAGATTGGTTTTGGAAAGATTGGTCAACCATTAAGAGTAAGTCTTTTGGGTTCTATGACAGGTTCAGGTCTTGATGAGATTATGGCTATATTGGGTATTGATGAGACAGTTCAAAGAGTTGCATTGGCTATTGAAGCCAAAAATAGTAAATCAGAATAATTTTAACTAAAGAGAGGTATTTATAATGATAAAAAAATGTTTATTTCCAGCAGCAGGATATGGAACACGTTTTCTTCCTGCAACAAAAGCAACTCCAAAAGAGATGCTTCCTATATTAACAAAACCTTTAATTCAATATGGTGTAGAAGAGGCAGTTCTTGCAGGTATTAATACCATGGCAATTGTAAGTGGGCGAGGTAAACGAGCCATTGAAGACCATTTTGATATATCTTATGAGTTAGAGCATCAAATTAAAGGTGGAAGCAAAGAGTCTCTGTTAAGTGAAATTCGTTCTCTTATTACAAAATGTACCTTCTCTTATACCAGACAAATTGAGATGAAAGGTTTGGGTCATGCTATCTTAACAGGAGAGACATTGATTGGAAATGAATCTTTTGCAGTAGTTTTAGCAGATGATTTATGTCATAATCAAGAGGAAAGTGTTCTTGAACAGATGGTTGCTATTTATGAACAGTATCAATGTTCTGTTGTTGCAATTGAAGAAATTCCTATGGATAAAACCGATAAATATGGGGTTATTGCAGGAAAATTGGTTGATGGAACAGATGACACCTATCGTGTAACAGATATGGTTGAGAAACCAGATCCTAAAGATGCACCTAGTAATTTGGCTATTATTGGTCGATATATTTTAACACCTGATATTTTTGATATTTTAAGAGAGACCAAACCTGGAAAGGGTGGAGAAATTCAGATTACAGATGCACTAATGGAACAAGCAAAAGAGGGACGAGTTATTGCCTATAAATTTAAGGGAAAACGTTTTGATTGTGGTTCTGTTGATGGATTTGTAGAGGCTACCAATTGGTTTTATAATAAAATGAAATGATTTTTTGTTCTTACGCAAAGCGTAAGAATATTTTATTTTTTAATTCTCTCTACTGTCCACAGTAATAACTGTATGTACATTGCCTCTAGGGTTATAATCGGCAATAACTTTTATCCATTTTGGTTTCATATTTTTATTTAGAGCATCAAAAATCTCATTGGCACTGTTTTCATGAGAGATGTGTCGATTCATAAATGAGTTGATGTAGAGTTTTAGTGCTTTTAACTCAATTACATATTTATCGGGAGAGTAGCTCAATTTAATGGTAGCAAAATCGGGGTAACCACTACGTGGACATCTACACATGAACTCTGGAAGTTCAATATCTATGGTATAGTTTTTAGGGTGATTATTATCCCAATAGTTCTCTTTAGCATCAATATTAAACTCTGCTATCTCTTTTTCGCCGTATTTCATCTATATTTTTTCCTATTATCTATTTTGCCTTGTTCCCACGCTCAGCGTGGAAACAAGAGGGAAAGGGGATTAAACATCTAAATGTTTAACATCTTTGGCATGGGTCTCTATATAGGCTCTTCGTGGTTCAACCTCATCACCCATAAACAGTACAAAGGTATCCGAAGCTACCTCATCATCATCAATAACTACTTTTAGAAGTCGTCTATCTTCAGGGTTCATGGTTGTCTCCCAAAGCTGTTCTGGGTTCATCTCTCCAAGACCTTTATAACGTTGAATATAGGCACCTTTTTTGGCACTGTTCTCAACTCTCTCTAATAGCTCTAAAATATCCTGCTCTTTGAACTCATTGGTAATGCGTTCAGAGATTTTTTGGAACATATAGATAGCCTCATTATAGTGAGGAGAGGTAAAGAGATTATCATCAATAATTAACTCTTCCAGTCCATCATTTGTCTGAACAAAATATTGAATTAGCTCTTCATTGACTGTTTTTGTTAAGATGTTGTAGCCTAGGTTATTAATATAAGCCTCTAAATTTTTACTCAATATTTCGTTATTGGTTGAGATAATATCAGGATTCTCTACCATATATCTCACCACTTCAGGAAGTGCAAAACGTTTCTCTATCTCACTAAGTGTCATTTTATAGTAAGCAACAAGTTTAAAGAGTTCTGTTAAATCTTTCATACCCATCGTCTTAGACTCCAACACGCTGATTCCATGCTCTATCAAGAAGTCATTGAGTGATTTATCATCTTTAAGATAGGTCTCATTTTTTCCCTTTTTATAACGATATAGAGGTGGTTGAGCCAAATAGAGATAACCTTTTTCAATAATTGGTTTTAAGAATCTAAAGAAGAAGGTCATTAGAAGTGTTTGTATATGGCTTCCGTCAACATCTGCATCTGTCATAATAATAACTTTATGGTATCTTAATTTATCCTCATTAAACTCATCACCAATACCACAACCAAGAGCAGTAATCATATTTTTAATCTCATCAGATTTTAAGATTTTCTCTAATCTAGCCTTTTCAACATTTAAAATCTTACCTTTTAGGGGTAAAATTGCTTGGAAAACACGGTCACGACCCTGTTTTGCCGACCCACCGGCGGAATCTCCTTCCACAAGATAAATTTCAGCTAAAGAGGCATCTTTACTTTGACAATCTGCCAATTTACCTGGTAAAGTTCCAATACTCATTGAATCTTTACGTTTTACCAAATCTTTGGCTCTTTTGGCTGCGTCTCTTCCTCTGGCAGCGAGAAGAATTTGACCCATAATTGCTTTTGCTTCTATTGGGTTCTCTTCTAGGTATTTATTGAACTGCTCTGAAAAGAATTTTTGGACAAGTGGTCTAACATAGCTTGAGCCTAGTTTTCCTTTTGTTTGCCCTTCAAATTGTGGTTCTGGAACTCTTACAGATACAATTGCAATTAGACCCTCTTTACAGTCATCTCCTGTAATTTTTGTTCCCTTCTCTTTTGCATTTGCATTTTTGCTTATATATCTTGAGATAGAACGGGTTAATCCTGCTCTAAATCCTGCTTCATGTGTTCCTCCATCAGCAGTTTTAATGTTATTAACAAATGAGAGTGATTTTTCAGAATCGGCATCACAATACATTAATGCAATATCTATCTCAATGTCATCAGCTTTTCCTTGGAAAAATTGAGCTGTACTTAGTGGAGTTTTACGGTTCATATCTTCGACAAACTGTTTAATTCCCCCTTCAAAATGAAAAATCTCTTTTGTTCCATCACGTTCATCTCTAAAGTCAATGGTGATTTTAGGATTCAAATAGGCAAGTTCTTTGAATCTTTTCATTAGAATCTCTTTTTGAAAAGTTGTCCCTTCTGTAAAGATTGTATCATCTGCCCAAAACTCTACTTTTGTTCCTTTTTTACGGGTTGTTCCTGTTACAGCCAATGGCTCTTGGGGAATTCCTGCTTTAAATGTTTGCTGATGAATTGAACCTTCACGGTTAACTGTTAATTTTAATTTTTTTGACAGTGCATTAACAACAGAGACACCAACCCCATGAAGACCACCTGAAACCTTATAGGTATCTTTATCAAACTTCCCACCTGCATGAAGAACCGTTAATACTACAGTAGCTGCGGATATTTTTTCTGTGGGGTGCATGGCTACAGGAATACCACGACCATTATCCTCTATAACTGCTGAACCCTCTTTCGTAAGCGTAACTTTGATTGTATCACAAAATCCTGCCATTGCTTCATCTATCGAGTTATCAACAACTTCATATACTAAGTGATGAAGACCCTTGGTTGAGGTATCTCCGATATACATTCCAGGTCGTTTTCTAACTGCTTCTAGTCCCTTAAGGACCTTAATATTACTAGCACCATATTCTGCCATTGATAGACTCCATAAAGTATAAATTATTTTATATAAAACCTTTTATTTTAGCTAAAAAACGGTTAAAAAGCGTTAAATTGGAAAAGCTTGAAAAAATTATATTGATTATAATTTAATAGTTTTTAATTGAAAATTTGATATATTATAAACTATCTTTGTATGAAAGGGTTAAAAATGTTTATAACTTTAAATACGATAATTAGATGGATGATTATTTTTCTCCTTATAGAAGTACTCCTCTTTTCTATCTTTTCACTATTTGAGAAGGGTGAAAAAAAAGAGAAGCCTCAATCAAATCCTCAAATTATTTATAGCTCATCTCAAATTCAAGAAGCATTTGATAAACTTATCTCCTCATACACCCCTAGCAACTCCAGTATGGAACCCAAAAATCCTTTTCGTTTAGTTACTCTAAAAAGTGATGATGATGTGGTTGCGTTAAAAGACAATAAGGTTGAACCTATCTGTTATACCAATACCGTTGAATTAAGTCGTTTATCTGTTCAAAGAAAAAAGGAGATATTCATAAATATGATGATTCCCTCTATTCTTTTAGCCAAATATAAAATGAAGATGGAACGAAGAAAAGTATTGAGGTTAAGCAGACAAAAAGTGTTGTCCCAAGAAGAGTCTAAATGGCTACAGCAGAAAAAAGAGGACTTTAAAGTAGAAACAAATGATGAACTTTATAAAAATATGGAGATTCATCCTACCAGTCTTATTATTGCTCAAGCAATTGTAGAGAGTGGATGGGGAACATCCAAATTTTTTCAAAAAGCCAATAATGTTTTTGGTATTTGGTCTTTTAATAAACAAGATCAACGAATTCAAGCATCTGAAAAGAGAGGTAAAAGAAGAATCTATCTCAAAAAATATTCCAGTATTCATCAATCTATCTATGATTATCTTTTAACCATTGGAAATGTCTCTCAATATAAATCATTTCGCGAAAAGCGTCTAAAGACTCAAGACCCTTTTATACTTATTAAATATTTAAATAAATACTCTGAAAGAGGAGATGCTTATATTAAAGATATAAAAAAGATTATAAAAAGCAATAAATTGACAAAATATGATGGTTATGTTTTAAATCTATAGCTCTGTTCCACTCTCTCGTTTTTTTGTATAGACAACATCTATCTTATAAGGCTCTACAAAAAGTTCTTTTTTGTAGGCTTCTATCGCATATCGACCAATCATACCTGCGTTGTCTGCACAGAACTCTAAAGGGGCAGTATGTAGTTTTTTGTGGAATTTTTTACACAACTGCTCATAGGCTTCTCTAATATATAGGTTTGCAGATGCTCCACCTACAATAGCAAAATCTTTTATCTTCTCTTTTTCAAATATCTTTTTACTTTTTTGAAGAAGATGTAGCTTTACAGCCTTTTGAAATGAAGCAGATAAATCACATCTATCTTGTTGGCTCATCTTCTCTGCTCCACCAAGCTTTTCTATGGTTAGACGTACAGCATTTTTAAGTCCAGAAAGAGAGAATGCAATTAGTTTAGAGTTTCGTAGAGGCACAGGTAAATCAAACCGATTCTCATCTCCTTTAAGAGCTAACTTCTCTATAATTGGTCCTCCTGGGTAGCCCAGCCCCATCATTTTGGCTGTTTTATCAAAACTCTCTCCTACAGAATCATCGATACTGGTGGCTAAAATGGTCATCTTATCTAAACTCTCTACCTGTATAATTTGTGTATGACCACCCGAGATAAGCAGTACTAAAAGGGGTAAAATTTGCTCTTTTCCAATAAAGAGTGAATAGATATGACCCTTCAGGTGATGAACAGGAATCAGAGGAACATCAAGGCTTACAGCAATGGTTTTTGCCATAGCAATTCCCTCTATCAATGTTACACCTAACCCTGGTTGATTGGTAACTGCTACAGCTTTTAGATGGTTAAAATAGGGTTTACACTCTTCTAATATATTGGGTAAATCAATGGCATGAAGTCGTGAAGCAAGTTCTGGAACAACACCACCGTAAGAGGCGTGTTGTTGCTCTTGGCTTATCTTTTTATGAAAAATTAGTTCGTTATTCTCTATCTTTGTTATGGCTATTGAGCTGTCATCACAGCTTGATTCTATGCTTAGTATCATATTCTCTCTTTTTTGGTGCGTTGAAAACAGCACCCTACGATTTTTTTATAATTAAATTTTCTATAAATTCCCATTTTCCATACCCACTATCTTCGTTGATATGTCCTGCATTTTCTATAACTATATAGTTTGCGTTAATGGTTTGTACAAGATTTTTGGCTTCATCAAGTTTGACCCATGGGTCGTTGTCTGAAACAATAAATTCTATATTCTTTGCATGGATATTTTGAGGTATTTCACAGGGAAAAAAGGTTTTAATGGTTGCCTCTGTAGTTTTTAGACTGGGTGGAGAGACCATAATTAAATTTTCTATCTCTTTTATATCTTCTTGGCATAACCAAAACCACAAGGTATTGGCTAAAGAGTGACATACTACGGTAGTGGGTTGAAACTCTTCTAAAATTTTTTTAACTTGACGTACCCATCGGTTTTTACTTGGAAAGTGACAGTTATCAAGTAGAGGAAAGGAGACTGTTCCATAATTTTTGGCTATTTCACTTGCCAAATGACTCTGCCAATGGGGGTAATCTGAACCACCCCAGCCATGTAAGATTAAAACTCTATTCATATTAAAACTCGTAGGGGGCGATTGCTATCGCACCTTTACTTTTAATTAAAATATTGAAATATTGGTGCGATGGCAATCGCCCCCTACGCTTATCGAACATATTGGCGAACCTCTTTATCTATCTCTATAATCTCTTGAATATTTTTTGCTCTTACATCATCAAATTTTCTATAAGCATCTAAAACCATTTTACCCATTCCAAAAAAGGTTATCTCATCTTTTTCAAACTTTTTGATTGCCTCTTCATTCACAGCATTTACAACCACACCCAGATGAGGATTTGTTAAAACATGCTCTTTTATCTCCCAAATAGGGTAACGTTCTGCTGTAATGGGTAGAAATTCAATAGAACCCATTTTTAATAAATCTACAGGGGGTAAAATCTCCTCTTCTACTTTGCCACGTAGTGCAAAAGCAATGGGAAGTTTCATATCAACTCCTGCAAAGTGGGCTGTTGTTGAGCCATCTTTAAATTCTGCTAGGGCATGGATAATAGACTTTTTTTCAATCATTGCATCTATATTGCTGGTATTAAATAGCCATTTGGCTTCGAGAAGTTCAAAGAGTTTATTGGTCATGGTTGCACTATCAATGGTTATCTTATTTCCCATTGACCAGTTTGGATGTTTAAGGGCTTGGCTAAAGGTAGCAGTTTGCATGTCTGCTATGTTCCAATCTCTAAATGCTCCACCACTTGCTGTTACATAGAGTTTAGAGAATGGTCGTTCTCCCATTAAGTACCATAAACCAAAGTGTTCGCTGTCTATAGGAACAATTTTGCTCATATCAATAAACTCTCCTGCTACGACCAAAGACTCTTTATTGGCAAGAGCTACTTTTCTACCAAGCTCTATCGCTTTTAGGGTAGGGGCTAAACCTGTATAGCCTACAAGGGCATTAACAATGGTTGGGCTTTTGGTTAGCTCTAGTAGTTCTAAGATTCCTGCATCTCCACAAAATACATGGGGATGG
>Ga0256826_1000994_pt1 | contig 17638 bp, 12 predicted proteins | sample CV79metaG_FD_185975 | JGI IMG/M metagenome (GOLD analysis project Ga0256826, IMG submission 185975) | Hydrothermal vent microbial communities from East Pacific Rise, Pacific Ocean - CV79 | ecosystem: Environmental > Aquatic > Marine > Hydrothermal vents | place: Pacific Ocean: East Pacific Rise...
ACAAATGAAAAAAGGAAATTTATACAAAGTAATGGTCATTATGTTGGTCTTAGTTTTTAATAGTGTAATGAGTTTTGCCCAATCGGATAAAAAAGAACTGAAGAAAAACAATACAATGATTATTAACGTGGAAGTTGATGATAATGGAAACACCACTATTGATACGATATGGAATGGGGATCATGACTTAAAAAATATCATGGTTGAAGTTCAGGATATTCTTACTGATGCAGGTGAAAATGCCAAACAAGTTTCTGTTCAAGTAATAAAAGACCTCCAAGAGGGTAATCATGAGTATATGATGGAATTCTCAGAAAAACAAAAAGAAATGGAAGAAGCATTTAATGATTTGCAAAAAGAATTAGAATCTTTGGAGATTACAAAGGAGGCTCGTGTTAGAATAGACCAAGCAATGAAGACATTGGAAAGTGTTGACTGGAACGCGCATGTAGTGTCTTTGGAGAATGCAATAGTAAATGCGCATCAGATTGATTGTGGCTCGGGCGAAAAAGAAACTGTTAATGTATTTATTGAAGATGGAGATACAACAGAAGTACATACAAAAATGATTTTTATGAGTGATAATGGCAAAGCACCAAGTAATCAAAATATGAATGTATGGGTGACTGATAATGGTGATAATAAGATAATTATTAAAACTAATAAAGATGGAAAAAGTGAAGAAAAAATGATTTTTATTAGTGATGATAAAGAGAGTGCCCTGGGAGAAGAGAAAATAATTATGATGAATACAGGTGACAATTCTACAGGTAATACACAAATGATTATGCTTAGGTCGGCAAATGAAAAAGAAATTTCCAATGCTCAAGAAGCAGGAATAAATATTATAACCAAGGACAGACTCTCAATAAATAATATGAACGTAGAAATTGAAAACAAGGATGTCCAAATTAGTTTAAAAACTGATGAAAAAGGTAAAATGAAAGTTACTGTATTGGATGGTGATTTTCACAAACTGAAACAATTAAAAGCCGTTAAAGATGAGGGCGCTTATAAGTTTCCTTTGGATTTAGAAGAAATAAATAATGAAAACACCACAGCAAAATATCTATTGATAGAGCAAAATAAAAAAATGGAATTAATGAGATTGTAATTTAATAATAGTACTGCCAGAGTTCATTTATAGGATTATATTATGAGAAAAATCGGAATAATATTATTGATTTGTGTTTTTGCTATTTCTTGCAAAAATCAAGAGAAAGAGATAAAAAAACAAGAATTAACAAATAAAGCTAAAACAGAACTCATTTCTGAATTTAAAGAAATGGAGAAATTAGATCAACTCAATCGCTCATTTTTACAAGTTGGAACATTAAATCAAAATCTTATTGATAGTGTTTCAAGCTTATCAATTCAAAAGTATATTGCTTTTCTTTCTTCATTTGAATCAGAATTGTCCAAAAAACAACAAGATTCATTATGGTCAATACAAAATGAAATTGATTTAAAGAATACTAATAAATTGTATTCAATAATTAAAAAATACGGATGGCTTAGTACAACAAGATTAGATTCAATAGTCTCCCCAATGATTTTTCTTTTTCATACTCCCCCTGAAACTATTGCAAAAATGCAAGACATATTACTACAAGAAGTAAAAGAAAACAGAATGGAACCAATAAATTATGCCACCTATGTTGATAATATGCGAAAAAAAGCATTTGGCAAAAATCAGCTTTATGGTACAGGAGATGAATTTGACCCAGAGACAAAATCTATAGTCCCTCCATTTATTGAGAATATTGATAGCACAAATATGGAGCGAGTAAAAATTGGGCTGCCAGAATTAAAAGAAGGTGATTTTAGAAGTGATAAATAACAACTAGTCAATAATTTAAGCTGAAATATTGAAAGTAACTTAGTATAGCACAAATTTAGTTTTCAATCCTTTGAATATTTATTCAGGGGATTTTTTTATTTCTGTATCTGGGAAAAATATTTTATTTACTTTCGAACTTTCTAAAACTTGTTCACAACATGAAAAACTATAAAGCATATTTTCAAATTAAAGCAGAGCCACAAGATGTTTTTACTGCACTAACAAATCCATTTACCATTGAGCTCTGGTCTGGCGAAAAAGCAATAATGAATGCCAAAGAAGGTGAGGAGTTTTCTCTTTGGGATGGCGATATTATTGGAAAAAATATTGAAGTTATTGAGAATGAGAAATTGGTTCAACAATGGTATTTTGGTGAGGAAGATACCCAAGAATCAAGTATAGTTAACATAAGGATATGGCCTAAAAACTCATCTTGCAGCGTGGAACTATTACATACTAATATTCCCGATGAAGCTTATGATAATATAGTAGAAGGATGGAATGATGCATATTTTGGCGCTATTAAAGTTTTATTGGAAGTTTAAGTTTTGAAAGTATTTGACATTATCATAATTGGGAGTGGTTTGGGAGGCTTGGTTACTGCAGCTATATTGGCCAAAGAAGGAAAAAGTGTCTTGGTTTTGGAAAAAGGAAAAAAAATAGGAGGTTTTCTCCATACTTTCAAGCGCGATCAAACAATATTTAATACAGGAATGAATTATATAGGTTCGCTGGAAAAAGGTGGTTTCCTATACCAATATCTACAGTATCTGGGAGTTGTAGATCAATTAAATATCAAGCGTTTAGATATGGATTGTTTCGATGAAATTTCTTTCAGAAACCATCAGGAAGTGTATCCATATGCCCAAGGCAAGGATAATTTTATCCATCGTATGATTGAGAGTTTTCCTGAAAATAAGCAAGCCATTTTGCAATATACTCAAGCTCTTTGGGACTATACAGATAAATTTCCAATGCTTCATTTAAAGCAATATAGTGATGGCACAAAAAACGAGGATTATCTTATAGGTGGAGCTTCTGAGTTTATTTCTGATATCACAAACAACCCCTTGTTACAGTCAGTATTAGCTGCCACAAATTCTTTATACGCAGGAGTAAAAAACAAAACTCCACTATATGTTCATGCATTGGTAAATAGGCAGTTTATTGAAAGTGCCTGGAGGTTTGTTGGAGGTAGTATGCAATTGGCAGAACTACTCTCTAAGAAAATTATAGATTCGGGAGGAGAAGTAAAAAATAGATCACAAGTAGTGAAAATATCTACCAATTCACAGGTGGATACATGGGTGGAAACTCTGGAAGGACATCGTTATTTTGGGAAAAATATAATCTCAAATATTCATCCTAATCAAACTCTTAATATGTTGGACGATAAACGTATTAAACATGTTTATAGAAAAAGAATAAGTGGTTTAATTAATACCAAGAGTTTCTTTAATATATATATGGTTTTTAAACCCGGTCAATTCCCGTACTATAATAAAAATTTCTATCATTTTATTAACGATGATGTGTGGGCCGGCACCAATAATAAAAGTAAATGGCCTACATATTATATGTTTTATACTAATGCGGCTAAACAAAATCAACAATGGGCTCAAAATGCGAGCTTAATGACCTATATGGATTATAATGAACTCATAAAATGGAAGGATACAATAAAAGGGAATAGAGGTGCAGATTACGAGAGTTTTAAAAAAATGAAAGCCGAGCAATTACTAAATTTACTAGAAGAGAAATTTCCTGGGATAAAACCAAAAATCCAATCCTATTATACTGCAACTCCACTCACCTATAAACATTATAACGGAGCACCTCAAGGAGCTTCTTATGGAATTGAGAAAGATCATCACAGTATATATAAAAGTATTATTATGCCCAAAACAAAAATCTCTAATTTGTTTTTTACAGGGCAGAATTTACATATGCATGGAGCTTTAGGTGTAACAATAGGAGCTGTGCTAACAAGTTCCGAATTATTAGGTAAAGAATATTTAATCAATAAAATACGCCAAAGTTTATGATGAATCACATTGCTCATTTTTTTAAATACCTATTTATTATAATTTTATCTTTTTTTGTATTTCTTACGGTATATTATTGGCTTGCCGTACAAATTGAAGAGCCTCAAATAAACCAGAGTCTTATAAAGCAAAAAGAATTGATTCGAGTTAACGATAGTTGTTTTCAATATCAGGATTCGTGGCTTAGGAAAAATAGATTTGGTTTGTGGGAAATGTATATTTCTGGTTCACCTGAAGAACTTGGGATTAAAAATGGGATTTTAGCACAACATTTAATAGAGAAACAAGAAGAGGCGTTTGTAAAACAAATCAAAAGAATGGTTCCATCAGAATCGTATCTTAATTTTCTAAAATATATCACATCATATATGAATAGGAAACTGCCCGATTATATACCAAAAGAATATTTGATCGAAATAAAAGCAGTTTCGTTATTTGCATCAAGAAAATTTAATTTTATTGGTGAAAATTATCACCGTCAACTGAATTATCACGCTGCTCATGACATAGGTCACGCAATGCAAAATCTTCATTTAGTGGAGTGTACAGCGTTTGGTGCATGGGGAAGAAGAACTAAAGATTCTACACTGTTAATTGGTCGAAACTTCGATTTTTATGTTGGTGATGAGTTTGCAGAAAATAAGATCATTCTTTTTGTTAAACCTGATACCGGATTCCCTTTTGCCAGCATTACTTGGGGAGGAATGATAGGTGTGGTAAGCGGTATGAATAATCAAGGTCTTACTATCACTTTGAATTCTGCTAAAGGAGAAATCCCACTGACTGCTAAAACACCGGTTTCTATTATTGCCAGAGAAATTCTACAATATGCAAGTAATATAGAACAGGCCTATACTATAGCAAAAACTCGTCCTTCTTTTGTGGCTGAAAGTTTTATGATAGGCTCAGCACAAGATGGTGAGATAGCAATTATTGAAAAAACACCAGATACTACTATCCTCTACCATAGTCCTAATTCACAAATTGTTTTAACCAATCATTTTCAAAGTAATGTTTTAAAATCTACAATTCTTAATATGGAGAATATGGAGGAGAATGTTACTAAATATAGGTTTAATAGGGTAGAGGAGCTGCTAGGAGAAAGAGATAGTTTTGATGTGCTTGATTTTTCGAAAATTTTAAGAGATACCAAAGGCTTAAATGGGAGAGATATTGGTTTGGGCAACGAAGGAGCAGTAAATCAGTTAATTGCTCATCATTCGATTATTTTTAAACCACAAAAAAAAATATTTTGGATATCTTCAAGTCCCTATCAACTTGGAGCTTATCCTGCTTATAATTTGGATAGTATCATGCTCAACAATCAAGAAGTAAACTCGTCGCACGATTTGCTTCGGAGAACCATTCCGGCAGATACTCTATTTTTGAATTTTCAATATAAGGATTATCTCTATTATAAAAATTGTATAAGTAAAATACAACAAGGGAATAACTTTGATGCAGAGAAGTTTATAAATAGTAATCGGGAATATTTTTATACTTATGAAGTATTAGGTGATTATTTTAGCGCAGAAAATAAACAGAAAAAAGCTTTATATTATTATCGGCAAGCACTCAGTAAATTTGTTCCTAACAAGCACGAGAAAATAAGATTAGAGAGTAAGATGAAGCTTGAAAAGCACTAATTATTTTATTTTTTTATAGTTTGATAATCTTTAAAATTTGCTTTTTCCCAGAGCTAGGGAATACAGTTTGTAGAATATACATGCCAGAATTTAAATGGTTTAAAAAAATATGAATTTGGCTCTTGTTCGGAATTTGCCCTTTCTGTATTATTTGTGCCGTAGGAGATATTAGCCAATAATTAGCCTTTGATGCAGTGTTGTTTTGAATATTTAATACATCTTTAACTGGATTAGGGAATGCATCAATATAGCTCAGCTCCTTATCTTCTTCAACTTGAATTCCGGTATACATTGTTTCATAAATAATGTTTAATAAAGAGTATTCGCCAAAATAATCTTGTCCCAACTCCCATATCATTATACCATTTGTTTCATCCATGGCCAATATGGTTTTATCTTTTATTGTAGCAATGCCATTATAATATTTTTGACCCACTTGGTCCAAGAAGGCATAATCTGTATTCTGGTTCACCATACTTCTATAAGTGAATGAAGAAACCGGTGTGCTGTCAAAATCAAATCCGTAAAACGGTACGCCTAGCAGAATTTTATTACCATCAACATTTTGGGCCTTCCAATAATCAATACTTTGCACAGCAAAACTATAAGGAGCATGTGGACCTGGATTATTAGGAGCCCAAGGACCGGTTAAGTTATAGGACATCAAGTTTATTTGATCAAATGTTTCCAAGCAAAGGTCACTCAAAGCATTATATCTGTATGTTCCCGGGAAGGTGCCAAGTATTTTCATGCCACTATTCCAAAGGGAATCGGCCATCATTAATGTAAAATTCTCGTATTTAGCGCCTACATCTTCTATCAAATTCCACTCTAAGTCAAAATCTACACCATCCAACTCATGTTGCCTACAATAAGACATAATGTGACCAATAAAAATAGCTAAATTTTCTTCCTCAGTAAAATCTAACCATCTTTGATATTCCGGTTCATAAACAGCTCCACCCGCCAAAGAAATAAATACTTCAATATTTTTTTCATGAAGCATACTCACAATATCATTATAATCATCGTAATTATTATTCTCCAGAATGATGCTTGTATCTGCTGTGGGGTTCGCAAAGGCAATGCATACTTGAGAAAGTTTGTTAAAATCAATATCGTCAACATGGTCAAATTGATAATATGGCAGATAACCCAATATTTCTTTATTCTGACTGTAATTGGACTGTATAATTAAAAAGAAATTAATTAATAAGATAATGATTTTTGATTGTTTCATGTTGCAGTTTTATTATACAAATCTAATTAAAAATTAAGCCCATTTTTCTTACATAAAACAATTACTTATTAAGAATGTAAGAGTATGCATATAGATGTAAAAAAAGTTATAAAATTGAGAAACTTGGGAAGAAATGTCTATTATTAAGAATAGTTTATTCGTAGATAATTAGGTATCTTGTTGATAAATAATTGATAATGATTTGTGGCATGCTGTTTGAGAATGTGTGGGTGCGGAATTAATTTAATGTTTGTTATTTTTAGGTAACAGACCAGTTCCAAAGCTTTATATGAAAATGTTTATTTATTCAATATTTTTTTAAAGCTGAAATTAATAAATCAAAATCGGGTGTTCGAGTGTTATTTTATCAAAAGATAATTACAGGACTTAATTAGTAATAATAACATAGATGCGTAAAAGAATAATTTCCATATCCATACTGCTCATATTACTGCTTATTCCATTTTTTTCTTGGTTTTTTTGGGCAATCCAAGACTCCAAAGAGCTTAAAGTACTTATTCTTGACAAAACCGTTTTAAACAAAGATGATCAGGAGCATATTTCTCTCAACTGGGTTTTATTGCACAATAAATTTCGCAAAGAAAATTTAGAAGATTACGTTCCGGGAGAAGATTATTATGGATTTTTCCCAGATGGCGAAGGTGATTATGAGGTACATGATTTTAATCATTTTAGTGGAGCCCAGATAGATTCTATGGCTAACTATTATAATATGGTATATTATACTGATTTATATGGTGTTTATGTTGCCGAATGGTGGGATGCCTATCCACAGGTAGCACCCAAAGATTATACTAAAATTCCTCCAACAGAAAGATCAAGATTGATTTATGGTAGATTGACAAAAACTGAATTGGATTTGTTGAAGGAAATGAAAAAAAGAAAGAAATTAATTATTACCGAGTTTAACATTATTGCATTACCTACCAGAAGAGGTGTTCGCAAGGCTTTTGAAAATGAATTTGGTATTAACTGGAGCGGTTGGGTTGGCAGGTTTTTTAATGTATTGGATACTACCAAACCTAATGAGTTGCCAATTTGGGTTAAGAGAAATTATGTGAATCAATATGGAGATTGGCCATTCAAAAAATCGGGTATTGTTTATGTAAGAGAAGACGATAAAATTGTAATCACCGAATTTGAAACTGATTTATTGGTAAAAGTACCATTTATTTATACACCAGATCAATATGCTGAAAGATATGGTATTGCAAAAAAGATGAAGTATCCTTTCTGGTTTGATATATGTTCGGTGGATGAACCAAATACAATCATTTCTACTTATAAAATAACTTTGAATGAAAGAGGTGATTCTATTTTAAGGATGAACAATATTCCATCAGAATTTCCCGCTGTAGTGCGTGGTGATGGCGATTATCCGTTCTTTTATTTCGCTGGTGATTTTTGCGACAATCCTATTACAGTTAATTCTGCCAGATTTACAGGACTACAATATGTTAGTTCCTTTACATATAATAGCACTGCCGATGAAAGAAGAAGCTTTTTTTGGAAGTTCTATCGTCCGCTTACAAATACTATATTGAACGATTATTATAAATCATTAAACGCTCAAAACTAATGAAAAGAGACATTGTTTTAATATATATAATTTCTGAAGATCCTGTGTTTACTACATCATTGGAGGTGATGTTTAAATACTATCAGAATAAAATTTTAATTAAAAAATTTTCAACTTTAACTGAAATCAAAGAGAATGTAATCACTATAAGTCCGGATTTAATTATTGTTGATGAGATAGTGGAAGGAGCTGCAATCTTTGAAACCATCTCCTATTTGAGAGATACAAAGAAGGTTACAAGTAGCATCTTCTATTTTAGCGAAGATGTACATGATATACAAACGAAAGCATTGAGGAGAGGGGCCAATTATTTTTATAAAAAGCCCTTTAATCCCAGAACTGTAGTTTACGAGATAGTTAATAATTGGGTGTCAATAGCGCAAAACGAGTATAAATCTATATTATAAACAGATGAAAAAGCAAATATTTTTTGTGTTCATTATATTAACACTGTTCTTTTCCCTGCCTTTGGTAGCACAAATGAACACCGATTCGGTATTTAATATAGCCATACAACAAGCTGCAAAAAAGAATTATAAAGCTGCTGTTGAAAATGCTAATAAAGTATTGGAAATTCATCCTGACAGAGCCGATGTAAATGTTTTTATTGCCAATGTTTATGCATGGAAAGGAAATACAGATTCAGCTAAAATATACATTCGTAAAGCCAATAATCTAGACCCTAAAAGTACGGAACTATATGATAGTTGGCTTAATGTTTTACTCTGGAACGAGGAGTATGAAAATTTATTAAAAACTGCTGATATTGCAGTTAAGCATGATTATGATAATAAATATAATTTAACCTTAAAAAGATTATATGCTTATAAGTATTTGGGAGAATATGCAAAAGGAGTTGCAATATTTGATAATAATAAAAACGCTAAACTATTAGACTCAACTAAAATTAACTCCCTATACCATGAAATGCTGATGAAAAATAAACAAAATACCTTATCAGCTTTTTATTCATTAGACTTTTTTGATGATGGCATTACAGCTCCTCAGCATTTAGCATACCTTGATTATACTTTCAAAATTAAAAAACATTCTTTAATATTCAGATTGAATTATGCATACAGGTATAAAGAACATGGTTTACAAGCCGAAGTAGATTATTATCATGTACTAAAAAAAGGGAGATATCTCTATTTTAATTATGGTGCATCAATATATAATAGCTTGTTCCCAATGCATAGAGCAGGTGCCGAATTCTATTTCCCATTAAAAAAACATTTTGAAGCTTCAATAGGAGCCAGATACATGTATTTTCCTAATAATAATGTATACACTCTTACCGGCCATTTAGGAAAATATTTAAACTCATATTGGTTTTCGTTCCGTCCATTTTTTACTATCCAGAATATTGGTAATTCAGTATCTGTAGTTTTAAATGCTAGAAAATATGGCCATTTTTCAATGAGCTATTGGGGTGTAGAACTGGGCTTTGGTAATTCACCAGATGAAAGATATATTTTGGACCCAACTGGAGAGTATTTTCGTTTGAATTCCTATAGAATTAAATTGGAAAGAAACATTATCATAGGTAGAGTTAATGAACTGAAATTATCATTTTCATACTCCTACGAAGAGACCATAAAATCAGTATATAGAAATAGATATACATTAGAAATTATTTATAAACATAGACTATAATGAAAGCATATTTAATAGGTAATATACGTTTTTTTGTAAATAGGATAGTTTTCCTATTGGTGTTGATATTAGTCATTTTATTAGCATATTTTTTTTATGTGCCTTCTGTTGAAATATTTGGACATGAAATATTCAACCCATTTTTCCACTATTTTGAATACCTTTCTTGGTGGTTACACTTAATGTCGTTTATTACAGTAATTTCTACACTTATTGTTCTCGTATTTCTTTTTGCAAGTTTTTATTTCAATATTAAAAAATTAAGGCAAGAACAAAAAGAAAAAGAATATGAAATACGTTTTACAAGAAAATTAGTAGCCTATTTATATTCAGATTTTTTACTGGACAGAACACAGAAAGAAGATTATTTTAGGTTTTTCAAAAGACTAACCAAAAGTAAAATGGCAACTGAAATTTTATTTAAAATAATTGTAAGAATACAAAAGCTTATTGATGAAGACTTTAGAATGAAGTTTAACGAGCTTCTGGATAATACAGGATTAAGAGAGCGTATTGAATATTCTTTATACTCCAATAATATTAGTGAAAAAATAATTGCCCTAAAAGTAATCGCGTATTTAGGAGTGGAAGGTTATAATAAGAAAATATCTAAATACATCAACAGTAAGAATTATGCCTTACGTAATGAAGCTATTATCACATATGTACGCTTATCTGAAACCAATAATTTAGACTTTTTATTAGACCAAGAATACCATATTTCTCAATTAACTCTGAATGCTATTTTAAATGCTGTTGGTGGTAACCTGAAAAAGGATCAATTGGATTATGATAAAATGATGAACTCTTCTTCATCTAGAATTAATATGGCCGGAGTCTTATTGGTTAAAGATAGGAAAAAACATGACTATAAAGAGCAAGTGAAATCTGCTATCCAAAAAAATGATGGCTTATTAAATGAAATAGCATGGGATGTGTATACTTCAATGGGAAAATCCGAAGCAGATTTGGACTTTATGATAAATAGATTTCCTCAAGAAAATCATGCTAACAAAGTGAATATCATGAAAGCATTGAGAGATTTTGACCAAAATGAAAAACTTCTTGACTTTCTTGACACTGTAATCAAAACAGAATCTGTATTAATAAAAATTTATGCATTAAGGTTATTATTTGAAAAAAATATGAGTCGATTATTTGCATATCAAAGAATGGATGATGAGAGAATAGCTATTGCTTGTAGAGAAGTTGCTGATTTCAATATAACTTAGAAAACTATGATTTTACTATATACTATATCAGAGATATTTAATAGCTTCTTTTTAATTTATGCTATGATCTTGTTTGTATCCTATGTGTCAATTGCTGTTCTTTCAACTTTTGAACTAAGGTTTTACCTGAAAAAGAATAAACATTTTGATTATAGAAGCATCTTAAGCTATAAAAGACTTCCTACCATTTCTATTATTGCCCCAGCATATAATGAGGAGGAGAGCATCATTCAAAATATTCGTAGCTTGCTATCTATCTATTATCCAACTATTGATGTGATTATTGTTAACGATGGAAGCACAGATAGCAGCTTAAAAAAGGTGATAGAACATTACAGCCTTATAAAAGTAAATATGGCTGTAGACCCTATTATTGAGACAAAAAAAATACGTGGCATTTATCGTTCTTCTCAGAGTGCCTATGCCAATCTTATTTTTGTTGATAAAGTTAATGGAGGCAAAGCAGATGCTTTAAATGCTGGAATTAATATTTCTAGAAACGATTTATTTTTGGCCGTAGATGTTGATAGTATTATTGAACCAGATGCTATTTTGCGACTAGTAAAACCATTCCTTGAAGAAGAAGCAGGACGAAAAGTAATATCCTCTGGTGGAGTAATTAGAGTTGCTAATAACTGCGAAATAAAAGATGGGAAAATTACTAAAGTGAAATTCCCTAGGAAGTTGATCGTGAAATTTCAAGTCCTCGAGTATTTTAGAGCCTTTACATTAGGTCGAATGGCTTGGAGTAGGATTGATGGATTACTAATTATCTCAGGTGCTTTTGGTTTATTCGATAGGAATATTGTTGTTGCTGTAGGTGGTTATGATACATCAACTGTAGGCGAAGATTTAGAAATTGTAGTGAGAATGAGAAGGTATATGCGAGATGTGGAAAAATCTAAATACCGAGTCGCGTTTATTCCCGATCCTTTATGCTGGACCGAAGTACCCGATAATTTAAAAATACTTGGTCGCCAAAGAAATAGATGGACTAGAGGGGCCATTGAGACCATAATTAAACATAGAGGAATGTTGTTCAACCCAAAATATGGTAGAATAGGCATGTTGAGTTTCCCTTATTGGGTATTTTTTGAGTGGTTAGCGCCTCTTGTAGAGCTTATAGGATTCACCTATTTCATTATTGTAATTATTTTTGGAGATTTAGACTTAAAAACATTCTTTATTCTTTCCATGTTTATTTTGTCATTTGCACTAGCTTTTTCATTGCTAGCCATACTTTATGAAGCCATTATTTTTAATAAATATAAAGGATTGAAATACCTATTCCAGGTAGTCCTAATTGCTGTTATTGAAGTAATTGTATTTCATCCGGTAAATGTATTTTATTCTCTGCAAGGTAATTTTAGTTTCTTTATTAGAAACAGAAAGTCTTGGGGAGTCATGACAAGAACTGCTTTTGGTAGTAAAAGTAAATAAAATATGAGCAGAAATAAATTGAAAAATATTGGCAAATAAATGGGGATATATTCTGTGGAAAGATTTGGATTATTTATATTTGCTCCTTTCCTTATGGAAAATAATAAAAGTAGAAGTAAATGAAAAATAGAACTTGGAATAATACATTTTTATTGGGGATTCCAATAATAGATAGACAACATGAAAAGCTGTTTGATATTTACGATCAACTAGTTGAAATGTCTAACTTACAAGAAAAGTATCAAAATGATGAAATGCGAGAAGTTCTTCATAAATTGGAGAAATTCTTAAAAGTTCATTTTCAGGAAGAAGAAGACCTTCTGGAAAAATCTGATTATCCTTCAATGGAAGAGCATAAGAGGGAACATGGCTTGTTTATCAGGAAGATTGAAGAGTTTGGTTTGGCATTTCAAGCTGATAATCCTGAGCTTTTGAACAGCATGCTCGACTTTCTAAAAAAATGGTTAGTTTCTCATATCATGCAAACGGATTTTGGATATAAAGAATATTTATAGAACTTGTAAATTTTATTATTAATTTTACAAGCAGATTTATTTATTAAGATGGGAATAACGCAATACTAACAGTTGAATGTCAGGTTTATATGTTGTCTTCATTCTTAGTTGTTCTTTTGCAGAACAATAAACAAAAAAAGATATTATAAATGAAGAAAACGATAATCACAATCCTCATAAGCACTTGTATACTATTTGGTGTTTCTCTTAATGCCCAAAATTTTTACGATAATCCTATCCCTTTCTCAACAAATACCGAGCAGCTTACGGTTTGGAATGGAACAGAATATCTTCCATTTTTTCTAAAAGGAGTTAACCTTGGAGTTTCTATTCCAGGAACATTTCCAGGCGAATTATCACCAACCAGAAAGCAATATGGAAGGTGGTTAGGTCAAATAAAAGCTGCTGGTTTTAATAACATTAGGTTGTATACCCTCCATTTCCCAAGATTTTATGAAGTTTTAGACTCCTTCAATATTGCCAATCCGGCTAGTCCAATTTTTATTTTTCAAGGAGTTTGGTTAAACGAAGAAATAGAAAATTATAATCATGATTTGTATATGTTAGATGATGTGTTCAAATTAGAAATTAGAGATAATGTAGATTGCATGCATGGAAATATTATTATTCCACATAGATTCGGAAAAGCCTATGGTGATTTTCATACTGATATAGCAAAATGGGTAATGGGTTATATAATTGGTAGAGAAATATCTCCACAAGAAATACTAACTACCAATGCCAATCATGCATGGAATTCTTTCACCGGAGATCATTTATCTATTGAAAATGTAACACCAGCCGAAGTATGGTATACCAGTAATATAGATTATATAATTGATTACGAGAATACAAATTACCAAACACAACGACCTGTTAGTTTCTCCAGTTGGCCTACTCTTGATCCTCTCGACCATCCTGAAGAAATACATAGAGATGAGGACACAGCTGTTGTTGATTTGGAGAAAATAAATATTTTAAATGCACCCGCTGGCATATTTGTAAGTTATCACGCATATCCTTATTATCCTGATTTTATTAGCTTACAGTCTTCCTATCAACCCTATAATGATAATTACGGGCCCAATAGTTATTTGGGATATTTAACCGATTTAAAATCACATTATCCAAATCTACCACTCATTATTGCAGAGTTTGGTGTTCCATCGAGTTGGGGAGTCGCACATTATGCTTCTTCTGGCATGAATCATGGAGGATTCGATGAGTTTAATCAGGGCTCTACCAATATTAGAATGCTCAATACTATGGAAGAAGCTAATTGTGGTGGAGGAATGGTATTTGCCTTTATGGATGAGTGGTTTAAAAGAACATGGGTTACTGATGCATTTGATTATCCTGCCGAACGAAGAATTCTGTGGCATAATATTACCGCCGCAGAACAAAATTTTGGTCTTATTGGTTTCGAAAAAGAAAGCAATATTCAAATAATGGAAGATTATGGTAGCGATTCTCCCATTCAAAATATTAAAGTGGGTTCTAATTACGATTTTTTAGAAATAGAACTGGCTTTAAAGAACCCATTAGATATACCCGATGAGTTGTGGCTGGCCTTGGATACCTATCTACCAGACGTAGGCGAGTCTATACTCCCAACTGGTGATGAACTACCAACTCGTTGCGAATTTGCTTTACAAATTAAAAATTATTCTGCCGATCTTTATGTTACCGAATCTTATGATTTATTTGGTATTTATCATCATGAATCGGCTCCGGGACAATTGTATAAAACTACAGTTACAGATGGGGGACCATGGAATATTGTAAGATGGAAAAATAACGATTATTATTCAAGTGTTCAATATATTGGACAATTACAATTGAATCATGCTTCTGTTTCGCCAAATTCTAAAGATGCCGTTACAATTTATGACGATAAAATAACTATTCGCTTACCTTGGTCATTAATTAATTTTGTGGCTCCAAATGAGCTAAAAGTTATGAATGGTGATAAAGAAGCTGGAATTTCTGTAGATACTTTATCAGATGGTATTTCATTTGCTATTAAATACAAAGATAGAATGTATGCTACTTCATCACGTTATATATGGGAACCTTGGGATAAAATAGATGTTGTAAACGACACAAATATTCATGAAGTGTATAAAACATCTTACTGGATCATGAAAGACAGGCTTCATGAATTTAATAGTAAAGCTATTGCCGTACAAGATAGTATATACTTAAGTGGCCCTGATTTCCCTATAGAAGTCTCTGTAAGTGATGGCCTTTTAATGAACGATTTTGATTTTGATGGCGATTATTTGCAAGCTTTATTAATGAATCCTCCTCTTAATGGTAGTGTGAATTTGAGTACTGATGGCTCATTCTCTTACATGCCAAATACTGGCTTTAATGGCTACGATTCGTTTACTTATACTGTATTTGATGGTTATAGCTTATCCATATCAAATACCGTTGTTTTGGAGGTTGATAATAATGCATCAGGTATTGGAGATATTGTGAACACAAGCGAGGAGTTATTACAATTATATCCTAACCCAACTACTGGAGTTATTCACATGAGTTCAGATTATATAATTTCAGATGTGATGGTTTTTGATTTCTTGGGTAATAAACTAGATAGCTTCTTAATGAATTCACAAAAAGCTCAGCTCAATTTGAATAACTATCCCAATGGTGAGTACGTAATATTGAGCAAGGTAAAAGATAGATATATAACACGAACTGTTATTGTTTCTAGATAGTGATTTCCAAAATACTAATTGTTTAAGCTCTTTTGTTTGAATTTAATTCAAGGACAATAGAAACTGTAAAACTCTTTCCTATTTTTAATGATTTGCACTTTGAACATTAGCAAGCTGTCAATATTAACTTTTAAAAAGCCGGACTCTAATAGCGAATTCTAATTATTCACCATCAGTCTTATCTTCGCACTCGGCTGCATCATTCAAAAGCAAATTAGAAGGAGTTCCTACATGTCCCGGATCCTCAGTATATCCATACATACGATCAAACTTAATCTTATACTTCTCTTTTAAGAATTTCCTTTTTACTTTTAAGGTAGGGGATAGTTCCCCGGTTTCAGGAAGCCATTCCTGACAAGTTAATTCAAATCTTTTTACTTGTCTATGCCTTCCTAAAGTCATATTTATCTTGTCCACTTCAGCCTGATACCTATCTATAATACCTTTTTGTTGAATGAGGTCACGGTTGTCACGGTATGCAATTTTATGTTTGCTACACCAATTATGTAAAAACTCAAATGATGGACAAATAATAGCAGCTGCATATTTTTCACCCTCACCAACAACCATAATTTGTTCAATAAAAGCAGATTCTTTGTAGATATTTTCAATAAGCTGAGGTGCAATATATTTACCGGTACTAAGTTTGAATATCTCTTTTTTACGATCCGTGATTTTTAATATATTATGTTCCTGAATTTCTCCTATATCTCCTGTATGAAACCATCCTTCAGCGTCAATAGCTTCATTAGTTTTATCAGGGTCTCTATAATAACCTAACATTTGGCTAGGACCTTTCATAAGGATTTCTCCATCTTCTGCTATTTTTACTTCTACATTGTCAAGAACTGGTCCAACAGTGCCGAATTTCATATAAGGATAATGAGCTTGATTTACTGCAATTACTGGTGAAGTTTCAGTAAGACCATATCCTTCCATTAAAGGAATTCCTGCTGCATTAAATACCTTGGCTAAACGAGGTTGTAAGGCTGCTCCACCGGATATAATTACATTTATTTCTCCTCCTAAAGCATCTTTCCATTTACTAAAAATGAGTTTGCGAGCTATTTTTAATTGAAATTCGTACCATGCGCCATTGGCTCCATTTAGTTCGTATTTATGTGCCAAATCTACAGCCCAAAAGAACAGGTTTTTCTTGATTCCGCTTAGCTCTTTACCTTTTAATATGATTTTGTCGTAAACTTTTTCTATTACTCTTGGAACAGATGCAAAGCCTTGTGGCTTAATTTCTCTAATGTTATCACCAACAGATTCAATATTTTCGGCATAATAAACTGAGCAGCCTTTATATTGAACCAAATAATTAACCATACGTTCAAATACATGACATAATGGTAAAAAACTCAGCATTTTATCAGATGAGCTTACAGGTAGAATTGCCTGAGTACCTTTAACATTTGATACTAAATTTTTGTGAGATAACATCACTCCTTTACTCAATCCTGTAGTTCCAGAAGTATAGATGATGGTTAGTAAATCATCTTCATTAATGGAATTGCGCGCCTTCTCCAGTTCAGGCCTTTGAATGTCAGCATTTTTTTTGCCTAAATCAATTATTTTTTCCCAACTTTCGCAATCATCAATAGGGTCGAAACTATAAATGCCAGTAACTTTCGGAGCTTTTTCGGCTGCAACTTTTAATTTTGAGTAATACTCTTTTGAGGAAACAAATACCAA
>Ga0256826_1000995_pt1 | contig 17630 bp, 17 predicted proteins | sample CV79metaG_FD_185975 | JGI IMG/M metagenome (GOLD analysis project Ga0256826, IMG submission 185975) | Hydrothermal vent microbial communities from East Pacific Rise, Pacific Ocean - CV79 | ecosystem: Environmental > Aquatic > Marine > Hydrothermal vents | place: Pacific Ocean: East Pacific Rise...
GATAATCCTAACACTAGTAGAACATACACAAAAAAAACAAGAGTTTCCGATATTGATGATGACGATATGTTCTTTTAGAAAATTGATGAAAGATTAAGAAGAGTGGATGGGGTAGAGGGATTCGAACCCCCGAATACCAGTACCAAAAACTAGTGCCTTACCGCTTGGCGATACCCCAATATAATTGTATTATTAATGTTTTGATTGTTTATAAAATTGGTTGCGGAAGCAAGATTTGAACTTGCGACCTTCGGGTTATGAGCCCGACGAGCTACCGAACTGCTCTATTCCGCGACATTTAAAAAGATGGATGGGGTAGAGGGATTCGAACCCCCGAATACCAGTACCAAAAACTAGTGCCTTACCGCTTGGCGATACCCCATCATATAAGTTGTAAAATTGGTTGCGGAAGCAAGATTTGAACTTGCGACCTTCGGGTTATGAGCCCGACGAGCTACCGAACTGCTCTATTCCGCGACGCTTAACAAACTGTTTTACCATGTTTGTTGGAGCGAAATTATAGGGGAAAGTACTTTATATGTCAAGGTTTTTACAAAGAAATTTTAAAAAAGATATTTGACCTCTTTTTAAATAACTTTTCTGTATAATATTTTTAATTAAAATTATAATGATAAAAGAGAATTTATGACACCAATCCAGAGAGTAATTGAAGCTATTGACGAGATAAAAAAAGGTAATATGGTCATCATGATTGATGATGAAGATAGAGAGAATGAAGGTGACTTAGTTTATGCAGCAGCATTTAGTTCACCACAACATGTAAACTTTATGGCTATGCATGCTCGTGGACTTATTTGTGTAGCACTTTCTAAAAGCATAGCTACTCGTTTAGACTTAAACCCTATGGTTAGTTCTAATACATCTTCTTATGAAACAGCTTTTACAATCTCTGTAGATGCTAAAGATGCTTTGACTGGTATATCTGCAAGTGAACGTGATGATACAATTAAAATTTTAGCAAATCCTATTTCAAAATCTTTAGAGCTTGTAAAGCCTGGACATATCTTTCCTCTTATTGCTAAGGATGGTGGGACACTTATCCGAACTGGACATACAGAAGGTTCTGTTGATATCTGTCGTTTAGCAGGTCTTAGCGAAGCTGGTGTTATCTGTGAAATTATTAAAGATGATGGAACTATGGCTCGTCGTGATGATTTAGATATATTTGGTGAGAAACATAATCTTAAAACAGTTTTTATCTCAGACATAGTTGAGTATAGACTTGCAAACGAGTCTCTTATAAACGCTACTAAGGTTGAAGAGATAGAGTTTTTTGGTGTAAAAGTAAAACAGCATACTTTTGAAGACCATGACAAGATAGAACATACTGCTATTGAGTTTTACTCAACTGGTTCAGTGGCAAATGTACGTGTACATAATGTTATCCCTGATATTGAGTTACTTCTAAATCAGAAAAAATACAATAACCTTGTAAGTTCGATAGAGTATCTTAAACAAAATAGTGGTTTATTAGTTTTTATAAACAAAACAAACCATCAAGATAATGCTGCTCCAAAAGAGTTTGGTATAGGTGCTCAAATTATTAAATCATTTGGCATTAGTAAGATGAATCTTTTAACTTCTACCAAACAGACTGATTTAGTAGGTCTAAGTGGTTTTGGACTTGAAGTAAATGAGATAGTTGAGATTTAATGAAACTACTTTTTATCATCTGTATAGTTCTGGGTCTAAACGCTCACTCTAAGATGATTAAACGGACAAAGGTACTTATGGGTACTTTTGTGAGTATCAGTCTAAATAGTGATGATTACAGGCTATTTAAAGGTACATTTGAAATACTCCATCGAGTAGATGGTTCACTATCTTCTTATAAAACAACTTCCCCCATCTATAAACTTAATAGAGAAAGAAAAGTAGAGATAAATCTTCTTACTTATGATGCACTTCTTTTAAGTACCAAGTATTATAAACAGAGCTTTGGCTACTTTAACATAGCTATTGGCTCTCTTACAAAAGATTTGTACCATTTTGGGGAGAATGAAAGAGTTCCTGAGTATTGGGAATTAAAGGAAAGTGACACTTCTATCACTTCTTTAGAGTTCGATGAACGATCTGCATCTTTAGGGCAGGGTGTGAAGATTGACCTTGGCGGAATGGGAAAAGGTTTTGGAGTAGATAGAGCTGTAGAGTACCTAAAGATAAATGGTGTTGAAGAGGCAAGAGTAGCTCTTAGTGGTGACATAAGATGCTTAGGTGTCTGTAAGATTGAGATTAACAATCCAAATGCCAAGGAGCCTCTTATAAGCTTTTTTACTAAAGAGACTGATATGGGAATAAGTACAAGTGGAAACTATAATCGTTATGTAAAAACTACACAACATAACCATCTCATAAATCCAAAAACAAAAATCTCTCAAACAAGTTTCACATCCATAACACTTATCTCTAAGCTACCAAATAGTGATCTTGATGCATATGCTACTGCTGCAAGTGTTATGGCTACAAAACTGGCATATAAGTTTTTGGACTCAATGGACTTAGCTTATGTTGTTTTACAGAGTGATGGAAGGCTTATAAAGAGTAAAAATCTCTCTCTATTTGTTGATGATGCTAGAGTAGAGTATCCAGAACATATACAGAAGTAAAGATTCAAAAACGAAGAGGGATAGCAGCTTTAAGTAGGCAAAAAACTCAAAACCATAGAGTATAAAGAATGGACTAAAGAGTTCAATAAAACCACTTATAAATGTAGCACTTATTAGATAAGGCATGATTCTTTTTTTATTTGTCTTTGTAAACATTACAAAGTGTAAAACTACCATGATAAAAAGCCCAAATCCAAAGATATGTGGAAGGATTATTTTGAGTAATCCACTTGGTCTCTTAGCCATTATAAAACTCTCTTCATTACCCAGGTAATACTCTAAAACACTACCATAAGAAAATCCTATCCTCTCATTAAAAAGCAAGATACTACTAGCTAGAAGTAGAAGACTAAACGCCAAGAAGTAAAGTATAGAGTATCTATATGCTTGTTGCAAAATTTAGTCTCCATAAAGAGATAATAGTCATATAAAGTGCGATAAGATGCCAAGATACAAAGAAGAAAATATAAGGAGTGATAAGAGCATCATACTGCATAAAATAGACTAATGCTAAAAAGATAAGAGTAGTTAAAGCACTTAGCATAAGAGAGTTTACACTTAAAATAGCAAAACTATTTGCCCCACTTAGGCGTAAAAATATAGCACTTAGTGTTAAAAGAATCATCATCATAAAAAATATTTGAGTATGTAGATACTCTAAAAAGGCAGAAGGAGTGATAGGGTCTAAAAACTCCTCTTCGTTTCCATATAGAGTAGTGTAAACCTCTAGATTAGAGAAGCCAATAGTGCTACTTGAAACAAAAACATCAGCAAGAAGATAGATAAGAGTAAAGAGTAAAAGACCATTGAGTATACTCTTCATAGAGTTGTCTTTTTTTAGGTCTTTAATGAGAGTAAAACGCAAACTATTTAGCTTTTAATAGTTCGTTGTAAATGGCAAATGCAATACGAGAACCATCAGTAACACTTCTAGCACTCATAGTTGCACCTGAAATGCTAGGTATATCACGGTTGAGTTGAAGCATTTGATTAGTCTTTATATTCTTAAACTGAGAGTTCCATTTTTTTGTAGGGACATACTCAATCGGTTCATTAAAAGCTATGACCTCTATGTCCAGAAGAATTGAGTCTTTGAGAAGATAGAGAACTACTGCATTTTTTGAACGAACTTTTCGGTTGACTAAGATGCCATAACCTAGCGTTTCACCATTTTTTGAAGCTGTGAAAATTCTATATATCTTAGTTTCAAGTTTTGTTCTTGCATTTTTTTGAATATTTTTGAATTTATCACCTGTTAAAAGAATATTTTTTTTAGTGATTGTAGCGTTTATGTCATAGTTAGCTTTCATCGCATCTATAGGCGAGATAAGAACTTGGGCATTAAGTTGTATAAAGATAAAAAGTGGTAAAAATAAATGTAATTTTTTCATAGGTTATTCCTTGAAATTAGGTTGCGAAATTGTATCGAAAAAATAGAGGTCTTGTACTGATAAAATGTACAAAACCTCTTGTTCTATATAGTGTTCTAAAAAATAAAACCTATAGAAACACTTGCAGTATCTTCTGTTTGTCCATTGTTTGTTAGGTAGCTATTATCTGCCATTGCATAGTCTAGTTTAAGTACAACTTGCTCATGTGGAAAAAAATTCATACCAACTGTTGTTGTATTTACTGCATCATAAGCATCATAGTTGGTATTAGCACTCGTATTAACAACTTCTGCTCTAGCATTTACACTTTCATATTGTATGAAAATAGGTAGTTTGAATTGGGATGATGTTAAAGAGAGTACATCAAAACTTGCATTTAAGTAACCACCTTTTGCTTTTTCAACAGCACTATTAGTTGTATTAGTACTTATATTAGCAATATTAGTTGCATTATTACGTGATGTCTCTGTATACAGACCATACACTCTAAAACCATTTATTTTATAATCAACATGTACATCATACATGAACACATCAGCAGTTAAGTCTTCAATTTTTGAACTTGGAGCATAATAAATAGATGCACCAACCATTAAACCATTCAGCCCTGTATAGTCAACTCTACCTGTAAATGCTGCTGTTGGATTTTTAACTTCAAAAGAACCACCACGACCACTTCTAATCCATTTTGGTTTATCTAGACTAGATCCTTTTGGACTACTATCTGCTTTAGTCTGAAGTGCCGATGTAACAGCTGCTTTGTATTCTAAACCATCAACGATATTACCATATGCCATAACACCAGACTCATGCCAAGTAGATGGGATTAAGTAGTAAGAAGTCTTTGGACGTTGGACAGTTGTGAAAAGAGTAGGTTCGTGTTGTTCATTTATAAGACCTACCGGCATTAAAAAATTACCAACTCTTGCATTGAAATTTTTGTTTTGTAAAAAATCTAAGTACATAAACTCAATAATTACTTCATCCCCCGAACCGCTAGCAGTCACTCCACCACCCTCATACTCTATCTCAGTATTTAAGATAATATTATCAGAAAATTTATATCCGAAGTATGTGATAAATCTTTTAACCTGTGTCTCAGAATCACCACCTTTTGTGTTAGCATAATACATCTCACCATATCCACCAATACTAAGAGGAGATTTTGAGTAGTATACTTTAGAAGCAGCTGGTCCTAAACCACTGTAAGACTTTTCACTGTCAACAGTTGTATAATTAAATCCTGTTTGAAGATCACTAGTCTCATCTGTTAAAACTTGAGTCATTTCCTGAAGCTCTTTTACTTGTTGTTTTAGCTCTGCAATATCTGCTGTGTCATTCCCGAAAGCTGAAGAACTGATAGTTAGTATACTTACTAACGCTAAAGATAATTTTATATTTTTCATTTTTATAATTCCTAAAGTTATTTTGTGAATAATTATAATACTTGTTATCATAATTGAATCTTGAAGGAATTCTACTAGATTTTTTTAAAATTGTCAATAGTTGTGATAATTATTATCACTATTTAAATTACTCTTCAGAAAAGACTTGGTTTTTTCCACTCAGCTTAGCAGTGTACATATATTTATCTGCTCTTTCTATCATATTATCAACATTATCTTCGATGATTGAGGTGACACCGATGGAGATGGTCATTGTGAGTTTTTTATTATCACTAAGTAAAAGCGGTGAGCTTGATACACTTTCACATATCTTATTCATAACTTTCATTGCTTCGTTATGTGGACAGTTTGGTAAGAGAATTACAAACTCTTCTCCACCAAAACGTACAAAAATATCTGTACGTCTTAGAGATTTCTTGATAGTATTTGAAATATGAATAAGAGCTTTATCTCCAATTTCATGACCATAAGTATCATTGATTTTTTTGAAGTTATCAATGTCAAGCATAGCAATTGAGATAGGATGTTGAAGTCTTTTTTGAAGTTCAAGTGCACTTATTCCGGCTTCATAAAAATATGTACGGTTTGGTAAAGATGTCAGATGATCTGTCATTGCCATGAGTTTGATTTTACTAAACATCTCACTTACAAGTAGTGCATTAGTGATACGACCAAGAAACTCTTCAGTTATAAAAGGCTTTGTTATGTAGTCATTTGCACCAATTTTTAAAAATCGACTTATCATATAAGTGTCTTCTGTGCCAGAAAGTACTAACACAGGAAGCTCTTCGAAGGAATGTTTTGTTCTTATAATTTTGACAAGCTCATAGCCATTCATTTGTGGCATTTCATAATCGGTTACGACCAGATCTATCTTTTTTGATTTGGGATCATTGAGATACTTAAGAGCATCTTCACCGTTAGAACACTGAATATAGTTAATATTTTGAGTTTCTAAAACAAAAGATATCTGGGTAAGTACAATTTTGGAGTCATCAACACAAAGGATTGTTTTTTGAGCATTAGAATCTAGTCGTTTGATGATTTTTGCAACAAACTCAGTCGAAATAAGTGAGCTTGTAATGACATAGTCAGAGACTCCATAAGCTAAAATCTTTTCTCTTACTTCTTGTTTATCATTATTAGTTAATAGAATTATAAACTTATCTTTATTTGAAAGGTTCTTTATGATATCTTGAGTTTTTTTATCGCAACGGATAGCATAAAAGTCATACTCATAAAGATCGTCTATTACAGCTTCTAAGTTATTTACTATATTTACATTAGCTGATAAAGTGTTTTCAATATTTATTTTAAGTATATTTGCGAATTTTTCATCATTATCAATAATCAAAATTTTTGAAAACATAAATTAACCCCTATTCTTGATATTTATGTAAATATTATAGTCTTATTAAGATTAATTTTTTTTTATATGAAGCTAATAGTTTTAAAATTTGCTATAATAGAGGTAAATAATATATATAGAGAGCATATGAGAGATTTTTTTCAAAGATTAGAAGATGGTAGTTTAGTAAACATAGAGATTGACCTAAATGCATTTGCATATAGCAGTAACAACCCTTGGTTATTTAGTGTATTTATAAAGTTTGATGGTGCTGATGCACAGATTGCTGGATATGAAGAGTTCTTAGAGACTAAAGAAGCTCTTATTATTGCACTTGAAAACGAAGACAAGGTAAAGTATGTTGGTACTCGTATTGTCGATGGTTGGAGTGAAGTCTACTTCTACTCTCAAGAATCAAAGTCATTAGAAACAACAGTGTCTAAAATCTTAAAACCAAGTAACTATGCATATGAAAGTAGTGTTGTTCGTGATACTAAGTGGGATTTTCATCATAAGAACTTGATTCCTTCAGAGTTAGAACAGTGCCATATAGAGAGTGAAAAAATTATTTTTATGTTAGAAGAGGAAGAGGATACATTAGAAACACCACGTTCTGTAGAACATTATCTTTCATTTGAACTTCCTACTCAGAAAAATAGATTTTTAAATACACTAGATTTAGAAGGTTATACTCTTAAAGATGAGATAAGTAGTGAAGAGTTTGAAAATGGTGTTGCATTAGTTAAAGAGCACGATGTAACAAGCCAAACACTTCAAAAAGAGGTTACAATACTTTTTGAAGCAGTAAAAAAATGCCAAGGTTTTTATGAGGGGTGGAGTACCACTCTTGTATAAAACTGTAGGTCTTATAAACTATATTGTAGTTATTTTTTTAAATGCTTTTACTGACCTTGGTCATAAAATCATTATTCAAAATACTATCTTCAAAATTTACGATGGAGATATGCAGATAGTCTTAACGGCTATCGTGAACTCTCTTATTTTACTTCCTTTTATTTTAGTTTTTTCTCCCTCTGGATTTTTAGCAGATAGATTTCCTAAAAATAAGATTATGGAGTACTCTTCTATTTTCGCAGTTTTTATCACTCTTTTGATTACTTACTCTTACTATCAAGGTGAGTTTATAATGGCATTCGGTTTTACATTTTTACTTGCAATGCAGAGTGCTATATATGGACCTGCGAAGTATGGTTATATTAAAGAATTAGTTGGTACAAAGTATATAAGTAGTGGAAATGCAGTTATTCAAGCAGCTACAACAGTGGCTATTTTAGGTGGGATTATCTTCTATACAGTTCTTTTTGAAGGAATGTATAGTGATGATTTAGTAACTGAGTCGGAGATACTTCAATCCATAGCACCTCTTGGTTGGTTACTTGTTGTAGGTTCAGTTATAGAGTGGTCTTATGCGAGTAGACTGCCAAATAAAATGATAGAAGCAAGTAGTCGTAGTTTTAAACTCAAACGCTACCTAAGTGGGGCATACCTTCGTAAAAACCTTAAAACAGTCACTAGAAAGCATGAAATATTTGAAGCCATTATTGCATTGAGTCTTTTCTGGTCAATCTCTCAGGTTGTTCTCGCTATCTTTGGTGAGTATGCTAAAAGTGATTTAGGTGTTACAAATACTATCTTTGTTCAGGGTGTGATGGCACTTGCTGGGATAGGTATAGTTGTGGGTTCACTTCTGACTGCAAAATACTCTAAGTACTTCATTAACATGGGATTTGTAGGTGTTGGCGCTGTGGGTATGACTCTTATAGTTTTTTCCATACCATTTATAAAATCCATGCCTATTATTGCAGTGATGTTTTTACTCTTTGGAATATTTTCAGGTTTCTTGATGGTTCCTTTAAATGCCAAGATTCAGTTACTCTCATCAAGAGTTCACTTAGGGACTATTCTTGCTGGAAACAATTTTATACAAAATATTTTTATGTTCTCATTTTTGATGTTAACGACTATCTTTGCCTATTTTGGTACAAATGTAGAGGTTCTTTTTTATCTTATGGGAGTAGTTGGTATTTATCTTAGTTTCATCACTCTTAAACGCTACTCTGTAAAAAGTTTTTGGGCATTTATGGAACTTATTTTTACTCTTAGACATAAGTATGAATACTTTGGTTTAGAAAATATTCCTCGAGAGGGTGGTGTTTTACTTCTGAGTAATCATGTGAGTTGGATAGACTGGATGATACTTCAGTTTCCCCAAGAAAGACATATAAACTATATGATGGAAAAAGATATTTATTACTGGAAAACTTTGCATCCTATGTTTAAAAAAGGTGAAGCTATTCCCCTTTCGTCCAAGGCCTCAAAAGATGCTTTTAAAGAAGCATCCTTACGTCTAAAGTCTGGTAAAATAGTTGGAATATTTGCAGAGGGTGGTATTGCTAAAGATGAAAAACTTGGAAAATTTCACCGTGGATTTGAGCTTATTGGAAGTGATTATAAAGGTGTGATTATTCCTACTTTCATTGATGGAGTAGATGGAAGCATTTTTTCAAGAGTTCCGTCAAAATATAAAAAATCTATTTTTAGTCGCCGAAATATTCGAGTATATTTTGGTAAATCAATAAATAAAACAACAAAAGCTGATGAATTAGCTACAATTATACAAAATATGAAGGATAAGTATGAAACTAAATAAACCAAAGCACAATCTATTTCGAAATGGAGGGTATGCTGTTGAAGGCTTTATAGATATAGTTAAAAATGAGACATCTTTTAAGTGGCAGCTTCTCATGCTTTTTGTTATGGGAATCACAGCATGGACACTTCCTATAAGTTTTTCACATTCAAGTATAATTTTCTTATCTCTCTTTATTCCTATCCTTGCTGAAGTTGCAAACTCTGCGATAGAAAGAGTAGTTGATCTTGTAACTCAAGACTATCACATACTTGCAAAACAAGCCAAAGATGTAGGTGCAACTATGGTTTTACTTAGTTTAATACTTACAACACTTATTTGGTTAAGTACGCTAGCTGTTGCATTTGGATATGTAAAAGCTTAATATGAAAATATTTTTAATCCTATCACTTCTTTTTGGAATACTTTTTGCACAAGATAGACCGAAAATCGCTCTTGTATTGAGTGGTGGTGGGGCTCGTGGTGGAGCTCATGTAGGTGTTTTAAAAGTACTCGAAGAGAACAATATTCCCATAGATATGATAGTTGGAACTAGTATGGGTTCTTTTGTTGGTGGGATGTATGTTTCTGGAATGAGTCCAGATGAAATAAAAGAGATGCTTACCATAACAAAATGGACTGACTATATCCGTGCTGATTATGATCGTAAAGATACTCCTATGCGTAAGAAAAATATAGACTATGTTTATCAAGGACGATTAGGTCTTGGAATAAATGCGGATAATGATTTAGTCCTACCAACTGGTGTTTTAAAACGCCAGCCAATGCTTTTAAAGTTTATGGAGCTTACTCAAAATGTTCGTGATATTAATGACTTTGACAAATTAGACATTCCTTTTCGAGCAGTGGCGACAAACATTAAGAATGGTGATGCAGTTATTTTAAAGTCTGGTTCATTATCAAAGGCCATTTATGCTTCTAGCTCTATTCCTGGTGGTTTTCAACCAATAAATATTGATGGAATTGACTTAGTAGATGGTGGGGTTAGTGACAATATTCCTATTCAAGTTGCTCGTGATATGGGCGCTGATATTATTATTGCAGTAGATGTTAGTGAAAATTTTGATGATGATTTAGATGTTGACTCTTACTTTGTTGTAATGGGACAACTTGTAAATATTTTAATGAGAAAGAATGCAAATGAGTCTATAGCTACCTTGGAAAGTGAAGATATTCTTCTTACTCCAGATTTAGAAGGATTTGGTGGTTTAGATGCAGACAAGTATGCGCAGATTATTCAAAAAGGTGTAGAAATAACAGAGAAAAATCTCTCTAAATTAACTAAACTAAGTATAAGTGATGCCCAATATAAAGCATACCGTTTAAAAAATAGAAAAGTATATGCTGAACATTTTCCAATTATAGATGAGATAAAAATCCAGAATCCTACTTACCTTGCTGATAAGTCAATCAGAAATAGAATAAGTCAAGATATAGGAGAGCCTCTCAATCTAGAAGTTTTACGTGATGACTTACTTCATCTTTATAATATGATGATTTTTGATAGCGTTGATTATAAAATTGAAGAGATAGATGGTCGTAGTGTCTTAACTATTATTACAACTCCAAGCTGGGATAACCACGGAGAAATTCGTTTTGCACTTGGTTTTGAAGATGATTTTAAAGGTCACTCTGCATACTCGCTAAAGTTAGGTTATACAATGTATGGCTTAAATAGTTATGGCGGAGAGTGGAAGAGTGACTTTGAAATAGGAAGGTACGAGAAGGCTTATACAGAGTGGTTTCAACCTTTTGACACAATGCAGCGTTATTACATGCGTCCCTCTTTAGAGTATGAATCTGTAACAGATGTTTTTCCTCTACCTAATGTTGGAAATTTAGAACTATTTTCGAGTCGAATGGGTGGTAGTTTTGTCCTTGGAGCACATGTGACAACTGATTATGAGTTTGAGATAGGTGTTTCACTCTTTAGAGATAAAGTGAAATATCTAAATCAGATTGATGAAGAGTATAAGGCTGTACCTATTTTTGCATTGATAAACATTGATAGCTTAGATAATGTTAATTTCCCTAAAGTAGGTTTGAAAACAGAACTTAAGTGGACAAAAGAGATGAGAGGATGGGGAAGTGATTATGAATATGAACAGGTGTATTTTGAGATAGAGAAACCATTTAGCTTTTACTCAAATAATATTACACTTTTTCTGAAGTATGGTAATACCTATCAAATTGAAGATCCTAATGAGCAAATTCTTCGTCTTGCTGGGACATTTCAGTTAGGTGGACTTTTCAATCTCTCCGGTTATTCTCCATACTCTTTTCTTGGAGATAATGTAGCGTTTGGTATTTTAAAGTATACTTATGAGATAAAAGATGGTGGTTTCTTTGGAACACTCAATGCCCCTTTATATGCAGGTTTTTCATTAGAAAGTGGTGATGCATGGGGTACTTCATTTAATCCAGACTTAGAATTAAAATACTCAGCAACAGCTTATGTCGCAGCAGATACTTTTATGGGACCTCTTTACCTAGCAGTTGGTGGTTCAGCTGAAGGTGAAACTAGTTTATATCTTTACTTAGGAGAAAAATTTTAATGAAAAAAACAACTTTAATTATTGGTGCAGGTGGAGTAGGTCGTGTTGTCCTTCACAAATGTGTACAAAATGCAGCGACTTTTGGTCACATAGTTTTAGCAAGTAGACGTTTAGAGTCATGTGTAAACCTTAAAAATGAACTTCCTGATGCTGATATTTTTGTGGCAGCCTTAGATGCTGATAATACTCAAGATATTATAGATTTGATAGAAAAAGTAGAAGCTGACATTGTCATAAATGTCGCATTACCTTATCAAGATTTAACTATTATGGATGCTTGTATAGCTACTAAAACACCATATCTCGATACTGCAAACTACGAACATCCTGATGAGGCTAAGTTTGAGTACAAACTACAGTGGGAACGCCATGAAAAGTTCAAAGAAGCTGGTATTATGGGACTTTTAGGAAGTGGTTTTGATCCAGGTGTTACAAATGTATTTTGTGCTTTTGCTCAAAAACATTATTTCGATGAGATAGACACTATTGACATATATGATTGTAATGATGGTGATAATGGCTATATTTTTGCAACAAACTTCAACCCTGAAATAAATCTCCGTGAAGTTTCAGCAAAGGGTAGATATTGGGATAATGGTCGTTGGTTTGAGACTGAACCTCTCCAACTGAAAAAAGTATGGGATTATCCAGAAGTTGGTAAACGTGACTCTTATCTTCTTTATCATGAAGAGATGGAGTCTTTGATAAAAAACATCAAAGGGTTAAAGCAGATTAAGTTTTATATGACTTTTTCTAAAACATATTTAGAGCATATGAATGTACTTAAAAATGTAGGTATGCTTGGTATTAAAGAGATAGACCATAAAGGTCAAAAAATCATCCCTATAGAGCTTCTAAAAACTCTTTTACCGGATCCATCGACTCTTGGTTCAAGAACAAAGGGTAAGACAAATATAGGGATAGTAGCTAGCGGAACTAAAAATGGAAAACGTAAATGTATTTACATCTACCAAGTTAGTGACCATGAAAAATGTTTCAAAGAGGTAAATAGCCAAGCTATTTCATACACAACAGGTGTACCGGCTATGATAGGTGCAAAACTTATGTTAGAGGGTGAGTGGAGTGGAACTGGTGTTTTTAACATGGAAGTTCTCGATCCTGATCCTTTTATGGAGGAGTTAACAAAGCAAGGTCTTCCTTGGAAAATTAAAGAGTTAGAGATTTAACAAATGGACTTTAATAGTATCACATCTCAGATTGACTCTTTACCATCACTTAGTGATACTGCACACCTTGTAAGAGAGCTTTATAAGGATGGGTCTGGTGAGATTGATGTACGGCATCTCATTCGTATAATAGAGTCAGATGCTCTTTTAGTAGCAAATATATTAAAGATGATTAACTCACCTCTATATGGATTCTCAAAGCAGATATCTTCAGTCTCTCAAGCTGTAACCCTTTTTGGTACACAGATGGTTTCGGGTTTAGTTGTTAAGTATTCGATAGAGTCAGCAGTGATTGCAAACTTACGCTCTTATGGTGTCTCAAACGCCAAGTTTAATGATATATGTCATCTACAGAGCTCGCTACTGTATAAATGGTACTCAACAGTTAATGTAGAGCATGCTAGAATTTTAGCTCCCTTAGCACTTATCATGGAGTCGGGAAAGCTAGTTGTAGCACAAGAAGTTGCTCATGCTTCAAATATAAAAGAGTACCTGAGTGGTTTTAAGTCTGTTAAGTGTGTAACTGAATATGAAAACTCGGTATTTGGAACGACTTCTTACTATGTGAGTGGACTACTATTTGAGCATTGGCATTTAGATACACTCTATGTAAATATGCTTAAAGGGCTTGATTATGAGCATGACTCTAACTCTAAACTAGGACACTATTTAGATATTTTAGATGTAGTTAGAAAAGTGATTAATGTTAAGGATATTTTTACTCAAGATTCAATATCAGATGCAGTTGAAATAGTCGAAGATATGAACTTGAATGTAGATGATTTTCTTGAAGTTGTTGGAGAGATGAAAATAGCATACGAGCAGGGTACTATTTAAATATGCATAATTTACAAACACCGTACTATGTATGCGAAGAAGAACTTCTTGAAAATAACCTCAAAATACTTGATGATATTCAAAAGAGAAGTGGTGCTAAAATCATATTAGCACTTAAAGGTTTTGCAATGTGGGGAACATTTCCTTTAGTTTCCTCTTATCTTAAAGGTTGTACTGCAAGTGGACTCTATGAAGCAAGACTTGCAAAAGAAGAATTTTTAAAGTACAATAGTGAAGCAGAGATACACACGTACTCACCTGCATTCTCAGAATCAGACATAATAGAGATAGCAAAGATTTCAAATCATATAGTTTTTAACTCTCCTAATCAAATTAACAAATTTCTTTTAAAAGCCAAAGAAATTAATCCAAAAATCCATACTTCTTTACGAATAAATCCAGAAGTTTCTGCCTCTCCTAAAGATATTTATAACCCTTGTGGACTCTACTCTCGTTTAGGTACTACACTTAAAAATATAGATAAAAGTACCTTAGATAGGCTAGATGGACTTAACTTTCATGCTTTGTGTGAGCAAAATGTAGATGCTTTAGAAGAGGTGTTATTGGCGTTTGAAGAGAATTTTAGTAAATATTTTAAAAATTTAAAATATATTAACTTTGGAGGTGGTCATCATATCACTAAAAAAGGTTATGATATTGAGAGATTAATTTGTATTATCAAAGAGTTTCGTTTGAAATACCAAATAAATGTATATTTAGAACCAGGTGAAGCAGTTGGTTGGGAAACTGGTTATTTAGCAGCGACTGTTTTAGATGTTTTTGAAAATGGAATGAATGTAGCCATCCTTGACACTTCAGCAGAAGCACATATGCCAGATACTTTAGCTATGCCTTATCGAGCAGATGTAAGAGACTCTGGTGTGGCAAATGAAAAAAAGTATACTTATCGTTTAGGTGGAAATACTTGTCTTGCTGGTGATATAATGGGAGATTACTCTTTTGATAAACCTTTGAGAGTGGGTGATAAGATAATATTTGAAGATCAGATTCACTATACTTTTGTTAAGAGTACAACATTTAATGGTATAAAACTTCCCTCTTTAGTGATTAAACGCCAAGATGGAAGGTTTGATCTTATAAAAGAGTTTGGTTATGATGAGTACAAAGATAGACTTAGTTAAGGAGTTAGAATGATAGAAGATAAACAACGCTGGAATAAACGCCATGTTGAAAAACCGATGAGACATAATGTAGAACCACTTATAGAGAAGTATATAAAAGAAGCAGAAGTTGGTGAAGCACTTGATATAGCTTGTGGAATAGGGCGAAATACTCACTATATGGCTGAAAAAGGCTTTTTAGTAGATGCTATAGACATCAGTGATTATGCACTCTCTCAAGTTAAAAATATGGCTACTATTAAGAAGTTTGAAGTGGATTTAGATACTCATAACCTAGAGATAAATAAGTATGATTTAATTGTAAATATTAACTTTTTATCTCGGCGTTTAATTCCTCAAATAAAAGAGGCCCTACGTAGTGGAGGGGTGATAATATTTGAAACATTTATTATTGCTCATGGGGAGTTTACTCAGCCTGTAAATCCTGAGTTCTTACTTCGTAAAAATGAACTACTACATGCCTTTATAGGTCTTGATATTATCTACTATGAAGAGAAAAATGAAGTAAACTTAAGAGGTGAAAATACCTGTGTGGCTTCACTTGTAGCTAGAAAAGCATAAATTCTACTTCTTTAAAGACTTCTCCATTGATTATGATGGAGAGTCTGTGCAACCCTTTGTAGTAAACACGAGTAGAAATAGGTTTAAAAGAATAAAACTTCTTAATTTCTTTAGAAGTTTTTTCATAAATTCCCTCCGATATTTTAAATACTTTTTTATTATGTTTATCATTTTTTCTTAGAAAGTGAAGGGCAAATTCTACTCGTAATTTTCCAAGATTTTCTTTTGCATTTAACTCAAAGTTAAACGCCAATTCTTCTCCCATTTTAACGCTATCATTAAAACTGAAGTTATCTAAAGATACATGTGATGCTTTAGTAAATCCAAATAGTTCTAGTGTCTGAGTATCACTTTTCTTTAAAAGAGTCCTACAACCATGTTTTAAAAGTGCATCCCTATTTGGTGAGAAGTTTATCCACTCTTTAGTGAGGTGGATAATAGTTTGTGGATTGTCTTTTGAGATATCGTTTAAGCTATTTGCTACACTTTTTCTTACATATTTACTCTCATCATCTTTAAGTGTCTCCAATATATTTAAGATTTCTTTTGGTTGGGCTTTAAAAAGAGGAAGGGCAATAGCCCAAGGAAGACGAGGACGAGAGCCTTCACTTGCTAAACGCCGAATATGCTCATCTGATGATAAAGCCCATAAACTCATCTGTTTCATACTCTGCTGGGGATACTTGAGAATAAAACGGCGAATTGCAAACTCACTTGAAGAGTTAATGGTAAAGGCTTCAAGAGCATCGAGAGATATTTCTAACTCATCGAGTCCATATACTTCAACAAAGTCTTGAAAAATCATATTTTCAAGTCCATATGAAAAATTCATTTTTTTAAACGCCAGTTTAAGAATCTGTATTGATTGGAGGTAATCATTAGGAAGGTAAATGCCTAGTGTCGTTGAGATATGTCTCATCCTATCTTTGAGTTCTCTCTCTTTCCATTGTTTATTAAATATACTTTTTGTAAAGTCTTGAGTCTTAAATGAAGAAAACTCTTCTTTTATATTCTTTGTGAGAAGTTCAATATACTCTTCGTTGTAAAGATTTTTGAAAAGTTCAGCCATCTATAGTCCCTCAAGTAGCACTAACCAGAGTCTATCAACTTCTTTGTCACTTAAAAAGAGGGTTGAGTGGTTTTCATAGAGTTCATCTAAAGCATCTTTCTTGATACCAAGAGTATGAGTACAGTTATAGTGTGTTGGAAGATATGCACGAATAAGAGAGACATCACCTGTAATCTCTTTGGAACATAAAAAACAGTAAAACTCTTTATGTAAACGCCCTTCATGAGCGAGTAGTTTTACATAAGACTCGATAGCTACTCGTTTTGGGTTTTGTTTGTTCCATTCATTTGAAGCATTATCTAAAAGTTCAAAATAAAAAGAGCCTAAATCTTCAGCATCTTTGAGGTGCTTGTAAAAAAGCCCTATAAAATCTTGCCAGAGACGTAGAAGTTTGTAATCGTTTATCCATTTATAACCGATGTGTATTACATCTTTTAGTCGACCAATAGTACTCTTAGCCGATGGCTCTATCTCGTAGTCTATCTTAAAGCCGATATTTATAGTCCCATGACGTGCTCCATAGAACCTATAAAGGGTTTCTAAGCTTCCCTTAGATAAGATTGTTACTATTAAATCTTCGTCTTTAACTTTGTTAAGACTTATGATGTAACCTTGCACTAAATGCTCCCTAAATACACACTTTTTAAATTTCTTTTATAAAATATTACTCCTATTATGCTTTTTTAAACCTTTAAAGTGTATAATTTAGCACCTGTTTTCTAAATAGACTAAGTTAGTTTAAAACCAACTTAAAATTAGAAGAATTTATATTAAATTACAAAATTTAGGAGTAAATAAATGGTTGAACATCATGATTTATTAAGATCATTCAAAGA